>Ga0209547_100053_pt1 | contig 31740 bp, 36 predicted proteins | sample UppTromicrDC3115_FD_185843 | JGI IMG/M metagenome (GOLD analysis project Ga0209547, IMG submission 185843) | Upper troposphere microbial communities from Oklahoma, USA - DC3-115 (SPAdes) (version 2) | ecosystem: Environmental > Air > Outdoor Air > Unclassified | place: USA: Oklahoma | collected...
AGGCTGGGACGGAAGTCACTGTCGTTCTCAAAATCGGTGGAGCTGCATGACAAAGTCATCGGGCATTATCTGAACATAAAACACTATCAATAAGTTGGAGTCATTACCAGATACATGCATCCGAACGCCTGATGAAACATGCCCTGAATATGGATAAACTCCGGTTACAATCAACAGATCGGCGTGCGCCTGGAACTCATTCAAATTGTTAGGGGGGATTAATGAGGTACTTTTTTTTAGAATATAAATACCCACGAAAAGGTTTTATTGATGGGGCTGTAAGTTTTAGCCCATCATTGAAGGTCAACTATAGTGCAATTAAGTATAATTTACCTAATTTCATGATATCTGAAATTACACTTCTACCTTCGATAAGAAAAATGGATGTTGATTTTTTCTACACAACGGCATCAGTATTGTTGGTTTCAGACGATTTAATGATTGCTTTAGATGGTTTAAATATTGGGCAGTTTATTACTTCAGTGGTTAAATATTCCGATGGGTCTATAGTGAACAAAAAATATTGGGTTGCTCATAACTTAAGAAAAATAGATTGTCTGGATTACAATTTATCTGAATACGCTGGAAAAAGGATGGTGCTGGATTCCATACAAAATCCGCCTAGACGTATAGTTAAGGGATTGAAAAAAATAGTATTGGATGTTAGTAAAATTAATGATGCGGAGTTTTTTCTGCTTGGCAATTGTCAATATATGCCGAATCCAATTATATCAGAAAGCTTGTATGAAATATTAAAGAAATATAAGCTCAAAATAAATGCCACTCCAGTGGAGGATTTTAAGGTTTAGACGATGGATCGTCAGCCTAGCCACCGGCAACGGGCACAACGTCCGCAATGAGAGGCGAATATTCCTCTCTGTTATCTCGGATTTTCGCCAGTACTGACAGACAAAAATCCGGAAGAGCTGATATTACGACTGGATAATATCTTCAATAAACACCACACTGTCAGCGGTACGTAACCAGCGTGGCTAACGAATGGGGCGAACTGACAGAGCGGCGTGAGCAGCAGCTGGAGTGGAACGCGCAGGGCCAGTTAACGCGGGTTATCAGCAGCAACAGCGAGACGCGGTATCAGTACGATGCGCTGGGCAGGCGCATCAGCAAGGCGACCTGTGGCCGCCATACGGACCAGAGGGAACAGCGGCGGACAACGTTTGTGTGGGAAGGATTCCGGCTGTTGCAGGAGACAACGTGGCAGGGAAAGCGGACATACCTGTACGACGCGGAACAACCATACACGCCGGTGGCGGCCATCACGGGGCGCGGAGGGAGCCGGAAAATCTGGTATTACCACACGGACCTGACGGGAACGGTACAGGAGGTGACGGCGTCGGACGGGAGGCTGGTGTGGGCGGGCTACCTGGCGGGGTTTGGAGAAAACCGGGGTGACATCAGCAACAGCGGGGCGTACTTTGAGCAGCCGCTGCGACTGCCGGGGCAGTATTATGATGAAGAGACGGGGCTGCACTATAATCTGTTCAGGTATTATGCGCCGGAGTGCGGGAGATTTGTAAGCCAGGATCCGATAGGGCTGGCGGGGGGAATAAACCTTTACCAGTATGGGCCGAATCCGTTAAGTTATATTGATCCCTTCGGATTAACTACTGAAGACATAAAACTTAATCCGGGTGAAATACTTGTTAATCCTAAAGATATTAATTTTTCGCAAACCACTATTAATGGAGCTTTTGACACACCTGAAGGTAAACGAAGCGTACAATCAGCAATAAATGATGTCCGTAGAGGTGATGTAAAAGTAACAGACTTCCCAGCTATAAAAGTCGTAAATGTAAAAGGTCAATTAGTAGCCAGGGATGGTAATAGTCGCTTAGCGATTGCCATAAAGGCCAAGGCTAAACAAATCAAAGTAATTATAGAAAACAATGTCGACCAGTTGAGGGATTTCACTAGTAGGTTAAGGAAAAATGGTCTGCCAAATACAGGTACATCTGAAACTCCAAAATGTAAGTGAGTAATTATTTCATGAAAAAAGATTATGCTTATGCTGTAGAATTGCCCTATTGGCAGGCTCCAAATGACGACCTTTTACTAATGTCAAAGAGTGACTCTTTAACTGCATTTTTCAAAATCTGGAGTTCTGCATCTAAGTATTCTAAATTTACTGGCATATTTGATTTTTCTTCTGTATGGGCGGTTCGGTATGAAAGAAATAAGGAACTCAGATATTATAAAAACCGAGAGGAGGATAATTTTGTTTCATGCTATTGGGTTGTTCCAGAGTCATCATGGTTGGAACAATTGAAAAAAGAAAGATGCTCTTTTTTCCCTGATTGGGAAAAATATGATGTAGGTAAATATACACACTATATAATTCAGAGTGACTCATTCTATATAGAGGTGATTGCTAAAGATATTAATATTTCAAGAAAAAAAATGGAGTAAAATTATTTATTAAAGCCGGGAGGAAAATTAAATCTTCCCGGCTTTTTATTATTTAACTCTCGTTCAGCACACTAAACATCCCGTTCCGCATCCCCTTAACTGCCTGTTTAAACTGATAAAGTTCCCTGCGCAGTTCCTGTACTTCGTTGTTATCTGCAAGCAGGATCAGGCAGCCTTCCGAGATCTTCACGGTAACGCCCGTGCCAATTTCAAATCCCGCTTCTCTCAGCCATTTGGCGCTGATTTTGATCACCGGTGTGTCGCTGCGGTTGGGCAGATAACCCACCGTACAGCGGCGCTGTGTTTTGGAAATGGCGACTTCTGGCGTAATATCGTGTTCAGCCATGATTAACTACCTTAATTAGTTGCTTGTGGTGAGCGGTGATTAAGGGGGGCTGCCCCAGGGAAAGATCACATAACGCTGCTTTTTTGCACTAAATAATTCGCACTATATATTCAATAATTGAGTAATTCCTTATTACTCAAAACTGTTTTTCACAGCTTATATATAATCAAATGCTCCTTACATAAATAAGGAGAACAAAATGGAACTTAAAAAATTGATGGAACATATTTCTATTCCTCCCGATTACAGACAAGCCTGGAAAGTGGAACATAAATTGTCAGATATCCTGGCGCTGACAATCTGTGCCGTCATTTTCGGGGCTGAAGGATAGGAAGATATAGAGGATTTTGGGGAAACACATCTCGATTTTTTGAAGCAATATGGTCATTTTAAAAATGGCATCCCTGTTCACGATTCCATTGCCAGCGTTGTATCCTGTATCAGTCCTGCAAAATTTTAACTGGATGCGTGACTGCCATTCCTCAAATGATAAAGACGTCATTGCAATTGATGGCAAAACGCTCAGGCACTCTTATGATAAGAGTCGCCGCAAGGGAGCGATTCAGGTCATTAGTGCGTTCTCAACTACGCACAGTCTGAGCCTTGGGCAGATTAAGACAGATGAGAAATCCAATGAGATTACAGCGACCTCGCGTCAGTCCTTGCGGAGGGCGTCTACCCCTTCCCTAAAAACAACGCCCACTCACAGCAACCTGAACCCATCCGCGTCCTGCCATGCCGGGAATTTTTCGCGATATTCGCGTAATGCCACCATCGAAAGTTCTGCATCTATGCGTGTGGCCTGATGTGGTTCGGCGGTAGCGAGAGTTTCGCCTTGCGGATTAATCACTCGACTATCACCGCGATAGTGGCAGCCATTGCCATCACTACCCACGCGATTACATCCCACCACATATGCCTGGTTTTCAATAGCGCGAGCCGTCAGCAAAGCCTGCCAGTGCAGAGAGCGCGGGGCAGGCCAGTTGGCGACGTAGATGGCGAGGTCATAATCATTGAGATTGCGCGACCACACCGGAAAACGCAGGTCGTAGCACACCTGCGGCAAAATACGCCAGCCGCGCCATTCCACAATCACTCGCTCATTGCCCGCTTTATAATGCAGATGCTCATCCGCCATGCGGAACAGATGACGCTTGTCATAAAAATGTACCGTGCCGCCCGGCTCAACCAGCAAAAAGCGATTAACCGAACCTGAGTCCGTTTGCAATGCAACACTGCCCGCAATCAACGCATTGCACTGTTGCGCTTTGGCGCTCATCCAGTCCACCACGTTCTCTTGCGATAGCGATGAAACCGCCGCTTCCATGGCAAAGCCGCTGGTGAACATCTCTGGTAGAACGATCACATCGCGCCCGGTAATACCTTCCAGTTGACGATCAAAATGACGCAGGTTGGCAGGACCATCCATCCACACCAACGGTTGCTGCAAAAGCGTAATCTTCAAACCAGGCACGGTGTACAACTCCTTTATTCGAGGGGTTTTATAACTTTAACACTTTATCAGGCTATTACCTTACTGCGGAATAAATTGATAACAAATGCAGATATTGGAAATATCTGATTTGCAAAATATCGTGTTATCGCCAGGCTTTAGGGTGTTAATAACATGGGCAGGATAAGCTCGGGAGGAATGATGTTTAAGGCAATAACGACAGTCGCCGCTTTGGTCATCGCCACCAGTGCAATGGCGCAGGATGATTTAACGATTAGCAGTCTGGCAAAGGGCGAAGCCACCAAAGCTGCGTTTAATCAGATGGTGCAAGGGCATAAGCTGCCAGTCTGGGTGATGAAAGGCGGTACTTATACCCCCGCACAAACCGTAACGTTGGGAGATGAGACTTATCAGGTGATGAGTGCGTGCAAACCGCATGATTGCGGCTCGCAACGTATTGCGGTGATGTGGTCCGAGAAATCTAATCAGATGACGGGTCTGTTCTCGACCATTGATGAGAAAACTTCGCAAGAGAAGCTCACCTGGCTGAATGTGAACGATGCGCTCTCGATTGATGGTAAAACGGTGCTGTTCGCGGCGTTGACTGGCAGCCTGGAAAACCATCCAGATGGATTTAATTTCAAATAATTAGCAGATAAAGAAACGGAGCCTTTCGGCTCCGTTATTCAATTACGCGGCTTCAACTTTCCGCACTTTCTCCGGCAACTTTACCGGCTTCGTCGCCAGCTCTTCCGGTTCAAAGTCATCAACGTTAATACTACGCAGACGGCTCTCTTCCGCTTTCACCAGAATGGCGGCTTCATCTTTATCAATCAGCCCCTTCGCCAGCGCGTTGTGTGCCAGTTCATCCAGACGGGTAAATGGCAGATTTTTACCCAGTTCTTTACAGATCCGCTGATGAATCGGATCGGCGGCAATCACATCCACCAGCGCCTCTTCCAGCAAGCCAACCGGATTATGCTCACTCGGCGTCAGGTACTGACCGCGACCAATGCGTGAACGGGTGGCGTTTGGCACTTGTAAAATCTTCGCCACCTTATGATCCAGCTTGTCAGACGGCGCCAGATAGTGACGACCGGTTGGGAAGATCACCACATTCAGCAGCCCGGCAACCACGCGGTTCGGGAAGTTTTGTAGCAAATCACCCATCGCCTGTTCAGCCTGATACAGCGCATCCTGTACGCCCCAGTGCACCAGCGGCAGGTCAGCTTCATTGCGGCCTTCGTCGTCATAACGTTTCAAAACGGCGGAGGCGAGGTAAAGCTGACTTAAAATATCCCCCAGACGTGCCGAGATACGCTCACGGCGTTTCAGGCTACCACCCAGCACCGCCATCGACACATCGGAAAGTAAGGCGAGGTTGGCGCTCAGGCGGTTCAGGTGCTGGTAATAACGTTTAGTCGCATCGCCGGTTGGTGTGCTACTGGTTAAACCGCGCGTCAAACCGAGCCAGAAGCTACGAACTTTGTTACTACCGACGTGACCGATATGTTTGAACAACAGTTTATCGAACGCGTTGACGTCATTGTTCTTCGCCGCTTCCATCTCTTCGAGCACGTACGGATGGCAACGAATCGCCCCCTGACCGAAGATCATCATACTACGGGTCAGAATATTCGCCCCTTCAACGGTGATGGCAATCGGTGCGCCCTGGTAAGCTCGCGCCAGGAAGTTGCTCTGACCGAGCATAATGCCTTTACCACCAGTGATATCCATCGCATCGATAATCGACTGCTGCCCACGGTGGGTACAGTGATACTTAACGATAGCCGACAGCACGGCCGGTTTTTCACCGAGCATAATGCCGTAGGTAATCAGCGACGCCGCAGCATCCATTACGTACGCATTACCGGCAATACGCGCCAGCGGCTCTTCAATCCCTTCCATCTTACCTATAGAGATTTTGAACTGACGACGAATGTGAGCATACGCCCCCGTTGCCAGCGCCACCGACTTCACGCCGCCGGTTGAGTTGGAAGGTAGGGTGATGCCACGACCCACCGAGAGACACTCCACCAGCATCCGCCAGCCTTGTCCGGCCATTTTGGGGCCGCCGATAATGTAATCGATCGGTACGAAGACATCTTTTCCGCGCGTCGGTCCGTTCTGGAACGGCACGTTCAGCGGGAAGTGGCGACGACCAATTTCCACGCCCGGCGTGGTGGTCGGGATCAGCGCACAGGTAATGCCTAAATCTTCTGCACCACCCAGCAGTTTGTCCGGGTCGGAGAGTTTAAACGCCAGCCCAAGCACGGTCGCAATGGGTGCCAGCGTAATATAGCGTTTGTTCCAGGTCAGACGCATTCCCAGCACCTGCTGGCCCTGCCACTCACCCATGCAAACAATCCCGGTGTCCGGAATAGCGCCCGCATCGGAACCCGCTTCCGGGCTGGTCAGCGCAAAGCAAGGGATCTCCTGACCACGCGCCAGACGCGGCAGATAGTGATTTTTCTGCTCGTCAGTGCCGTAATGTTGCAGCAGTTCACCCGGACCTAATGAGTTTGGCACGCCGACGGTAATCGCCAGAATCCCGCTCACCCCAGAGAGTTTTTGCAGCACGCGAGACTGGGCATAAGCCGAGAACTCCAGCCCACCGTACTCTTTTTTGATAATCATCGCGAAGAAACGATGCTCTTTCAGATACGCCCACAGCTCCGGCGGTAGATCCGCCAGTTCATGGGTAATCTGGAAATCATTCGCCATTCGGCAGGCTTCTTCTACCGGGCCATCGAGAAACGCTTGCTCTTCAGCGGACAGGCGCGGCTGCGGATAGTTATGCAGCTTTTTCCAGTCCGGTTTACCCTGAAATAGATCGCCTTCCCACCAGGTCGTTCCGGCGTCAATCGCTTCTTTCTCAGTGCGCGACATCGGCGGCATCACCTTACGGAAACCGCGAAATACCGGCGCGGAAATCATCGACTTACGCATTGGCGCAAAGTTAAACGGTACGAGGATAATGGCCAGAGGCACCAGTACCCACGCCGACCACAGACCAGCGACGCCGAGGGCGGCTGTCCAGGCGAGCAAAATCAAACTGCTGATAAATAAGCTCACGCGGTGATAAAACAACGCGCCGAGCAGGACAACCGTAGCGAGAATACTCAAAATCATCATAACGAAAAGCCCCTTACTTGTAGGAGGTCTGACCACTTGTGATGATATGGTTGTAGTGGATGTAAAAACATTTAGCAATGCGTTTACAATATAATTACAACAAAGCTCACATTGTTGCTGTTTTTATCCGCACTTCGGGTCAAAAAGTCCTGGTCATTCCGCCGCGCTGGTCTTCTCGCTTCTGGCGGTATCCGGTACACTGCATTTTGTCTATTTCATTTATGCTGAAGGATATCCTCATGTACCAGGATCTTATTCGTAACGAACTGAACGAAGCGGCGGAAACGCTGGCTAACTTTTTAAAAGATGACGCCAATATTCACGCCATTCAGCGCGCGGCGGTCCTGTTAGCAGACAGTTTTAAAGCCGGTGGCAAGGTGCTTTCCTGCGGCAACGGCGGCTCCCATTGCGACGCCATGCACTTTGCTGAAGAGTTGACGGGGCGCTACCGTGAAAACCGTCCGGGTTATCCGGCGATTGCCATTTCTGATGTCAGCCACATCACCTGTGTGGGTAATGATTTTGGGTTTAACGACATTTTCTCCCGTTACGTTGAAGCAGTAGGTCGCGAAGGTGATGTGCTGCTGGGGATCTCCACCTCCGGTAACTCAGCTAACGTAATCAAGGCGATTGCGGCGGCGCGTGAGAAGGGCATGAAAGTGATCACCCTGACCGGTAAAGACGGCGGCAAAATGGCTGGCACGGCAGATATCGAAATTCGCGTTCCTCACTTTGGCTATGCCGATCGCATTCAGGAGATCCACATTAAAGTTATCCATATCCTGATCCAGTTAATTGAAAAAGAGATGGTCAAGTAAGTCTGGCGTAGGCCGGATAAGGCGTTTACGCCGCATCCGGCGCAGGTGCAAGATGCCTGATGTGACGCCGACACATCAGGCCTGGAAATCCTTAAATCAATCTTCGCCGGGGGCATTTCCCCCGCTGTTGTGGAGGTTACCCATGTGCGAACTGCTCGGGATGAGCGCCAACGTCCCAACCGATATCTGCTTTAGTTTCACCGGGCTTGTACAGCGCGGTGGTGGAACCGGGCCACATAAAGATGGCTGGGGTATCACCTTTTACGAAGGTAAAGGTTGTCGCACATTTAAAGATCCACAACCCAGCTTTAATTCCCCCATCGCCAAACTTGTCCAGGACTACCCGATAAAATCCTGCTCGGTAATCGCTCATATTCGCCAGGCCAATCGGGGCGAGGTGGCGCTGGAAAATACTCACCCGTTTACCCGCGAGCTATGGGGACGCAACTGGACTTATGCGCATAACGGGCAACTGACGGGCTATAAATCACTGGAAACCGGCAACTTCCGTCCGGTAGGCGAAACCGACAGCGAAAAAGCCTTCTGCTGGTTGTTGTATAAACTGACGCAGCGTTACCCGCGCACGCCGGGCAACATGGCGGCGGTGTTTAAATATATCGCCTCACTGGCGGATGAGTTGCGGCAGAAGGGCGTTTTCAACATGCTGCTTTCAGACGGGCGCTATGTAATGGCGTATTGCTCGACTAATTTACACTGGATCACCCGCCGCGCGCCGTTTGGCGTGGCGACGTTGCTGGATCAGGATGTGGAAATCGACTTCAGCTCGCAGACCACACCGAATGATGTGGTCACGGTGATTGCGACTCAGCCGCTGACGGGCAATGAAACCTGGCAAAAGATTATGCCAGGCGAATGGCGCTTATTTTGCCTCGGGGAGCGTGTAGTTTGATGCCAGTTGTGGTTGCACAACTTCGTGGCTTAACGGCTTGCTGACCACGTAACGGCCATTGACTACAGAAACGGTCGGTGGCTTACGAGTCTGTTCAAAGTAGTCGTAGCCTGGCTTGAGTTGCTCCCAGAAGTCCTTAAAGTTGGAATACTTATGGCGCTTCATATTGGCGTCGGTCATGCGGAACGGGTAAATGCTCACTTGTACACTCGGCTGACCAAACACCAGCGCGCCAGTAACGAACTGGAAGATCTCATCAATACCCTGATTGGTCATCGCGTAGCAGCCGATGGAAACACAATCGCCGTGAATCATCAGGTATTTCCCTTCGTAACCATGCGCTCGGTCATAGGCGTTAGGGAAACCAATATTAATCGCTTTGTAGTAACGGCTGTCTGGTTTTAATTGATTACGCTGAACGCTATAAAACCCTTCCGGACTTTTGAAATCGCCCTGACGCTGTTTTGGTCCTAACCCGCCGGAATATTTACAGATTTTATAACTGTCGAGCAGTTGATATTGCTCGCCCATTTTGACGTAGAGATCGAGCGTGCGCTCTTCCTTGAAGATTTGGATGTAGACAGGAGATCCCATCAACTGCTGCTTATACTCTTTGCTCACTGGCGTGGTGGAACTACCGCTGCCCAGCAAACTGGCAAACGAAACGCACGGGATCAACAACATCGCAAGAATTAATGCGATTTTACGCATACTGCTTATTCCTTGATAAAACGGTTACACACGCCAGGGCGGCAAAATAGATCCCAAATCGGAATAGTCTGGATTTGGAAGGCTCACATTATCACCAAAAGAGTTTTACGCAAGCCTGTCGGCGCAGGGTTTACAAATTTCATCGGAAGCGGGCTTTACCCAAATAGCGCCGCGTGAGTTCCAGTTCTCTCAAATCGTAAAAGTTTATCGGTAAGTTTGTAAATCAGGATCCAGTCCGGTTCGACATGAGCATCGCGATAACCTTTCCATGAACCTTGCAGCGGGTGGTCTTTATAAACAGCTGGAAGCGGTAAAGTATTATTGATAAGAAGCGTCATAAGATATTTCAATTTATTCATATCCTTATGACGCTTTTGTGCAAGTTTTACATCCTTTGAAAATTGTCCCGAGTATTCAATATCCCTTTGAATCATATTTAAATTCCTAATTTATCAAATAAATCATCGGCGTCTTTGGCCTTATGAACATCAACGCCAGCTTCGCTGTTTTTGATTGATTGAATGGTTGATTGATTAGGCTCGCGTAAATCAAACGGCAATGCCTTTTCACGCGCGACTTTTGTGAGGGTTATGCGAACCAGGTCAGAGATGGTCAGCCCCATCCCGGCTAGTACGTCCGCCGCCTGATTCTTCAAATCCTCATCGATTCGGGCGCGAACAAACGCGTTAGCAGCCATTGGGGTATCTCCTGTGCTGTATATTTATTCAGCTTGAATTGTAGCTCAAATGAGCAACAGCGACAATCCATGAGTAATTTAATAAACGGATGTTTTTACATAATTAACTGAAATATATTTATTAATTTTATAATAATGGTTTATTAAGTTTGTTCAGGTACGGGCCGGGATACACTGCAACATCAATGCATGACCAGCCATTATTGAGAATGTCTTTGCCGTCGATTCCCTCTTTTGTGTTGTCGGGATTATTGTTGCTTTGCTTGCCGTTTTCTTCATTTGCCAGCGCCACCACATCACATATCTCTTTCAGCTACGCCGCCCGCCAGCGGATGCAAAACCGTGCGCGTTTATTAAAACAGTACCAAACCCATCTGAAAAAACAGGCCAGCTATATTGTGGAAGGCAATGCCGAAAGCAGAAGGGCACTGCGGCAACACAACCGCGAACAGATAAAACAGCATCCGGAGTGGTTTCCTGCGCCGCTCAAGGCGAGTGACAGACGCTGGCAGGCACTGGCAGAGAACAACCATTTCTTAAGCAGCGATCATCTGCACAACATCACCGAAGTGGCGATCCACCGCCTGGAGCAGCAGCTTGGCAAGCCTTACGTCTGGGGCGGCACGCGGCCCGATAAAGGCTTCGACTGCAGCGGGTTAGTTTTTTATGCCTACAACAAGATCCTCGAGGCGAAACTTCCGCGCACGGCCAATGAGATGTATCACTACCATCGGGCAACGATTGTGGCGAACAACGACCTGCGCCGGGGGGATTTGCTGTTTTTCCATATTCATAGCCGCGAAATTGCCGATCATATGGGCGTGTATCTGGGCGATGGGCAGTTTATCGAGTCGCCACGTACCGGCGAAACCATTCGGATAAGTCGGTTAGGCGAACCTTTCTGGCAGGATCATTTTTTGGGTGCGCGGCGGATTTTGACGGAAGAGACGATTTTGTAAATGGGTAATATGAACGACAGGTAAAAGGTCGGATGCCACGTGGCATCCGATCTATTTACATCTGGGCTGAAAACTCACGTTCTAAAACATCAACAATGAGCTGGTTTTTTGAAATGGAATGTTGTCTGGCGACGATGGTCAGCCGTGAATCGATGTGATGAGGAACACGAAGCGTCAGGCGTTTTTGCCCTTCTTCTTCACGAAAAGGAGCAATACCGTCCTCTTCACAATCCGCAATCCACTCATCCAGCGCGCTTTCACCTTCACGGAACAATGCTTCAATGCTTGTGGCCACAAAGTCGCAATAACCATTTACATTGAGGAATTTGCCGCGAAATGCGTTGATATCGGCTTCAAATGTCACTGCGGCTGGTTGACCTTTAATCGTGATAATGTTTGATGCTTTATTCATAATCTACCCCTACACAGTTAACAAACCACTCCTTAAGACCTGCTACTGCGCCTTTATCCATCACATTTTTGGATGTGGCTCATGTGTGCTGAATTTGGTCGTTCCAATCTGAAATTTTCGTCTGGAACCATTGTTATTTTTTATTGTTCCACCCATGGCTTTAATGAGTGCAACAACATCATCCCATTTAATTCCAGATTTTGGCGGCTCCGTCATAACATCGTCGAATGTTTTTCTATGGCGAGAGCCTAACGCGCTGACCTTAATCATACTATCAATCCATGATGTCATTGTATGGTGTCATCGTAGTCCGATTATAATATGACGTCAAACAATGGCGTCAGATTCTGCAAAGGGTGAAATAATCCCCCCAATCAACTCAACGCCCCCATAATCTTCAATTCCAGCTCATCCGGCACTTCGTTATACGACAGCACATGCAGCCCCGGTGCAAACAACCTTGCGTAGCGCGCCAGCAAAGGACGCAGCTGCGGCGGAACCAGCAGCACCGGATCTTTCCCCGCCGCTTTCATCTGCTCCTTCACCTGCGGCATCGTGCTCTGGAACTGGTTGAGCATATTCGGGTCGACCGGCACGCTGTCGAGCATCACTTTCCCGCCCTGTTGCGCCTGATTCACCACGTTGGTCAGCAGATTTTCCAGCTCATTATTCAACGTATACACCGTCAGCTCCTGCTTGCGAACGAACGGATGGGTAATGCTGCGTCGCAGCGCCAGGCGCACATCGGCTGCCAGCAGAATATGATCTTTGGTCACCGAGCTACTGGCGACCAGCACGGTGGCGATGGTGACGATATCGCGCAGGGAAACGCCTTAGGTCAGCAGCGCGCGGTACACTTTCAGCAACTGGCTGTAATTCAGCGCCGCGCTTAAATCCTCCGCCAGCCGTGGCGCCATCGACGACAGGCGGTTATGTAGCTGCGTAATATCGTCATAGTTAAACAAATCAGGAATATAGCTGCGCACAATCTTGTTCACATGGGTGGCAATCACGCTGGCGCTGTCGATCACCTGATACCCCATATTCAGCGCCTTCGCTTTCTGCGCCGCCTGGATCCAGGTGACTGGCATCCCGTACGCAGGGTCGTTCCCCAGCACGCCGTCAATCTCGCCGTAGGTTTCGCTGGAGGGCAGGGCCATCAGTTTATCCGCTGGAATATCCGCTTCATCAGCCTTTATGCCGTTGATGAAAATAGCGTACTGGCTGGGCTTGAGGCGGAAGTTTTCCCGAATACGGATCTCCGGTAGCAGCACGCCGTTGCCGTCGGAAATCACCTGCCGCACGCCGCGAATACGCTGGGTGAGCGGGTTACCCTGCGCTTTATCGACCAGCGCCACCAGCTTATAACCGAGGCTTAAACTGATGGGTTCGATCAGCGGAATGGTCTCCCAACTGACCTGTTGCTCGCTGGTTTCGGTGATAGTGCGGGTCAGCGTTTCGAGGCTTTTCTCTTCCGCCTCCGCCGCCTGCGGGCGTTTGCTCATTCGCCAGCCGGTAAAGCCAAGCAGGGCGCTGAACAGCAAAAATGGCAGGTGCGGCATCCCCGGCACTACCGCCAGCACGAACATAATCCCGGTGGCGGTGTAGAGCACCGACGGGCTTGCCAGAAGCTGGTGGCGCACGTCGTGGGCGATATCGCCGTTATCGCTGACGCGGGTAACAATAATCGCCGCCGCAGTGGAGAGCAGCAGGGAAGGGATCTGTGCCACCAGCCCGTCACCGATGGTCATCAGCACATACTGCTGGAAGGCGGCATCGGCGCTCAGGTTGTATTTGAAAATCCCGATACAGACGCCGCCAATCAGGTTGATCGCCAGAATCATCATCCCGGCGATGGCGTCTCCGCGCACAAACTTCGATGCCCCGTCCATCGCGCCGTAGAAATCGGCCTCGCTGGCAACATCTTTACGCCGGGTTTGCGCCTGCGCCTGGTTGATCAACCCGGCGTTAAGATCGGCGTCAATCGCCATCTGTTTGCCGGGCATCGCGTCCAGGGTAAAGCGGGCAGAAACCTCGGAAATACGCTCGGCTCCTTTGGTGACGACGATAAAGTTGATTGTGAACAGCGTCAGTAAATCCGAGCGTGAAAGCATTATGGCGGCGCTGCATGGGCAGTCGATCTTCAACGGTGGCGGGCTGTCGCCGTTAAATAAAATAAGCCCGACTCATCCGCCGAAACCGACTACCGTGGCGGTGCCGGAAGAAACCGAGAAAAAAGCACGTGATGTGAACGAGAAAACGGCGTTACTGAAGAAGAAATCCGCCACTGAACTGGGCGAGCTGGCGACCAATATCAACACCATCGCCCGTAATGCGCATATGGAAGCGAATCTGGAGATGGAGATTGTCCCGCAGGGATTACGCGTGCTGATTAAAGATGACCAAAACCGCAATATGTTTGAACGCGGCAGCGCGAAGATTATGCCGTTTTTTAAAACGCTGCTGGTGGAATTAGCTCCAGTTTTTGACTCACTCGATAACAAGATCATTATCACCGGGCATACCGATGCGATGGCCTATAAAAGCAATATCTATAACAACTGGAACCTTTCGGGTGACCGCGCGCTTTCGGCTCGTCGGGTGCTGGAAGATGCCGGAATGCCGGAAGATAAAGTGATGCAGGTAAGCGCGATGGCGGACCAGATGCTGCTGGACGCGAAGAATCCGCAAAGCGCAGGCAACCGGCGCATTGAGATTATGGTGCTAACCAAAAGCGCCTCGGACACGCTGTATCAATATTTTGGTCAGCATGGAGATAAGGTGGTGCAGCCGTTGGTGCAAAAGCTGGATAAGCTGCATGGGTAACAAAAACAGCCTCCTGTAGGCCGGACAAGCGCAGCGCATCCGGCGTTAAGGAGGACTGATTGCAAAACCTTTACGCATTTCTCAAACCCTAAAATCACTGTATACTTTACCAGTATTGAGAGGTGAGCGATGCGTAAAATCATTCATGTGGATATGGACTGCTTTTTCGCAGCGGTGGAGATGCGTGATAATCCCGCCCTGCGCGATATCCCTGTTGCTATTGGCGGTAGCCGCGAACGTCGGGGGGTGATCAGCACCGCCAATTATCCCGCGCGTAAATTTGGTGTACGCAGCGCAATGCCGACCGGCATGGCGCTCAAATTATGCCCGCACCTCACCTTGCTTCCGGGGCGCTTTGACGCCTACAAAGAAGCCTCAAATCATATCCGCGAAATCTTCTCGCGTTACACTTTGCGCATTGAGCCGTTGTCGCTGGATGAGGCCTATCTCGATGTCACCGACAGCGTGCATTGCCACGGTTCTGCGACTCTCATCGCCCAGGAAATCCGTCAGACAATCTTTAACGAGTTGCACCTGACGGCTTCTGCGGGCGTGGCGCCGGTTAAATTTCTCGCCAAAATCGCCTCTGACATGAACAAACCCAACGGTCAGTTTGTGATTACACCTGCTGACGTTCCTGCATTTCTGCAAACGTTGCCGCTGGCGAGGATTCCTGGTGTCGGCAAAGTATCAGCGGCAAAACTAGAGGCGATGGGGCTGCGCACCTGCGGTGATGTACAAAAGTGTGATCTGGTGACCTTGCTCAAACGCTTTGGCAAATTTGGCCGCATTTTGTGGGAGCGTAGCCAGGGTATCGACGAGCGCGATGTTAACAGTGAACGGCTGCGTAAATCCGTCGGTGTGGAACGCACGATGGCGGAAGATATCCATCACTGGTCTGAATGTGAAGCGATTATTGAGCGGCTTTATCCTGAACTGGAGCGCCGTCTGGCAAAGGTGAAGCCTGATTTACTGATCGCCCGCCAGGGAGTGAAATTAAAGTTCGATGATTTTCAGCAAACCACTCAGGAGCATGTCTGGCCGCGTTTGAATAAAGCTGATCTAATCGCCACTGCGCGTAAAACCTGGGATGAACGTCGCGGCGGACGCGGTGTACGGCTGGTGGGGCTGCATGTGACGTTGCTTGACCCTCAAATGGAAAGACAACTGGTGCTGGGATTATGAATAACATACAAATAAGAAACTATCAGCCTGGCGATTTTCAGCAACTATGCGCTATTTTCATTAGAGCGGTTACGATGACTGCCAGTCAGCATTATTCACCGCAACAAATTGCCGCCTGGGCGCAGATTGATGAATCTCGCTGGAGGGAGAAACTCGTGCAATCACAAGTGCGGGTTGCGGTCATTAATGCACAACTGGTCGGCTTTATTACCTGCATTGAACACTATATCGATATGCTATTTGTTGACCCGGAATACACCCGCTGTGGTGTCGCTAGTGCCTTGTTAAAACCTTTTATTAAGTCTGAATCCGAACTTACGGTTGATGCCAGCATAACCGCAAAACCCTTTTTTGAACGTTATGGTTTTCAGGTAGTTAAGCAGCAGCGCGTTGAATGCCGGGGAGAGTGGTTTACTAATTTTCATATGCGTTATAAACAGCAACATTAAATCCGGCTTGCAATGAAAATAACGCCAGCCTAGTATGTGCGCGTTTTGTTATTCCACAAACTGCAAGGAGGTAAATTATGACAAATCCTTTATCAATGACTCTTTGCAGACCTTTCCAGGATTAATTCTTTTTTTCTTGCCCTGGATTCGTCTGCCATTTCCTGATTTTTTATGTTTATAAATGGAATGGTACATGGGCAAATATATTCGTCCCTTATCCGATGCGGTATTTACCATCGCATCTGATGACCTGTGGATCGAAAGTTCAGCGATCCAACAATTACATACCACGGCAAATTTACCCAACATGCAACGCGTAGTAGGGATGCCTGATTTACACCCCGGACGCGGCTACCCGATTGGAGCAGCGTTCTTCTCCGTAGGTCGTTTTTACCCGGCACTGGTCGGCAATGATATCGGCTGCGGCATGGCGCTATGGCAAACAGATATCCTTACCCGCAAATACAACGCCGATAAGTTCGAAAAGCGATTATCTGCGCTGGATGACGTTGCTGAAGAAAGCTGGCTGGAGGAAAACCTGCCGTCAGCATTTGCACAGCACCCGTGGCGCGGCGCGCTTGGCTCCATCGGTGGCGGCAATCATTTTGCTGAACTGCAACAGATTGATCAAATCATCGACGCTGAACTGTTTGCACTGGCAGGCCTGGATGCGCAGCATCTGCAACTGCTGGTTCATAGCGGCTCGCGTGGTTTCGGGCAGTCTGTTTTACAAAAACATATTGCCTCATTTTCGCACCATGGTTTGCCGGAAGGCAGTGACGACGCGCTACGTTATATCTCGGAGCATGACGATGCGCTGGCGTTTGCTCGCATGAATCGCCAGATGATCGCTCTGCGCATAATGCAGCAGGTGAAAGCCAGCGGAAGTCCGGTTCTGGATGTGGCGCATAACTTTATTACCGCGAGTCAAATTGGCGATCAACAAGGCTGGTTACACCGTAAAGGGGCTACGCCTGATGACCGTGGCCTGGTGATTATTCCCGGTTCTCGCGGTGATTACTCATGGCTTGTACTGCCTGTCAGTAGCGAAGAAACATTGCACTCGCTGGCTCATGGGGCAGGGCGCAAATGGGGGCGCACCGAGTGTAAAGGGCGGCTGGCAGCGAAATACACGATGACGCAACTCTCACGTACTGAACTTGGTAGCCGGGTAATTTGCCGCGATAAACAACTCATCTTTGAAGAAGCGCCACAAGCCTATAAATCGGCTGAAAGCGTGGTGCAATGTCTGGTGCAGGCCGGTTTAATTATTCCTGTCGCGCGGCTGCGTCCGGTGCTAACGCTCAAAAACAGTGGAGGGAAAAAAGGATGATTTTGCTACAACTCTCCTCAGCTCAGGGGCCGGAAGAATGTTGTCTCGCAGTCAAAAAGGCGCTGGACAGGCTAATTAAAGAAGCATCCCAACAGCGTGTTGCGGTAACAGTGCTGGAAACAGAAACGGGGCGCTATTCAGACACGCTGCGTTCGGCACTGGTTTCTCTCGATGGCGATAACGCACTGGCATTAAGTGAAAGCTGGTGCGGTACTATCCAGTGGATTTGCCCCAGCCCATACCGGCCTCATCACGGGCGTAAAAACTGGTTTCTTGGTATTGGACGTTTTACCGCTGATGAGCAGGAACAATCAGATGCGATCCGTTATGAGACGCTGCGTTCGTCGGGGCCGGGCGGTCAACATGTTAATAAGACCGACTCGGCGGTGCGCGCCACGCATCTGGCAACCGGGATTAGCGTGAAAGTACAGTCCGAGCGCAGCCAGCATGATAACAAACGGCTGGCGCGATTGCTGATTGCCTGGAAGCTGGAACAACAGCAACAGGAAAATAGCGCAACGCTGAAATCGCAGCGGCGAATGTTCCATCACCAGATTGAACGTGGTAACCCGCGACGGACATTTACAGGGATGGCATTTATCGAAGGGTAATTGAGGAACGTCTCCCGCCGTTTTCTTCGTGAAAGCGGCGGACAAAAACGAAAGGAATCGTCATGTTTATTGGTCATCTTCCTGCTGGATATTTAATAACTTGTACTTTAGTGAAACGCTTGCCGCTGATTGCTCGTCATGCGCGCTGGGCGATGATTATTGGCTTAGTCGGGGCCGTTGCACCCGATTTCGATCTCTTCTGGTGCTATCTGGTGGATAATGGGCAACGACATCATCATCTTTACCCGTCTCATTGGCCATTATTATGGTTTGCTCTGCTGGCGGCGACATTAGTCTGGGCAGGAATAGCGAAGAATAAACTGCCGGCGTGGTTGGGCGTGGTGTTTTGCCTGAATAGTATCGTGCATTTATTACTCGATACGCTGGTCGGTGATATCTGGTGGCTGATGCCTTTCGTTAACCAACCATTTGCACTTTTTCATATTACGGCGATACATCATCCGTGGTGGCTCAATTTTTTATTACACTGGTCGTTTTTACTGGAACTGGCATTAGTGGCTGCCGCCATTGCCATGTGGTGCAGACGTAATGCCAAAATGGTAAAAGCATGAAAAAATTATTCTGACTTTAAGCGGCGTAACATGTTTCCTGGGGAAATTCTCCAGTGGTTAAGTATGTTCTTCTGACTTTTTCCCAGGCTCTGAACATATAAAAATTCTGCTTTTCACCCTTAAGTTCTTTCACGGATTCCAGCGCAAAATTTTCTTTAGTGATCAGAAATTCCCCCCATGAAATATGGTCGCAACTATATAAATATGCGACCTTTTCCTGGGTTTCATAATGTTTTGTTATTTCGATATAGATAGCCATTGACTTCAAACAGAAGTCCACGCCCGCAGGCGTGGACTTCATCGTTATTACTTCGCAGGAATTTCTTTCAGCAGTTCAGTCAGAAGCCGCCAGTAGTGACCAACGCTTTCGATATGAACTTGTTCATCCGGAGAGTGTGGACCGGTGATAGTCGGCCCGATAGAAACCATGTCCATTTCCGGATACGGTTTTTTGAACAGACCACATTCCAGACCCGCGTGGATAATCTGGATGTTCGGCGTCTTGTTGAACAGACGCTGATAGGTTTCACGTACCAGATGCATCACCGGAGAGTTAGCATCCGGCTGCCAGCCAGGATATGCGCCTTTCGCTTCGGTTTTCGCGCCAGCCAGTTTACCCAGCGAATCCAGCATACTGACCACGTAGTCTTTACCGCTGTCGATCAGAGAACGGATCAGGCAGTGAATTTCTACGTTGTTGTCGGTCATGGTCACCACACCCACGTTCAGTGAGGTTTCAACCACGCCTTTTGCCACGTCGGAGTTGCGGATCACACCGTTCGGGGTGGCGTTCAGCAGACGAATAAAGGTATCGCGAGATTTAGCGGTCAACGCAGTTTTGTCGTTCGCTACTGAATCCAGCAGTAATGCCAGGTTTTTCTCTTTCTCTGCCAGCTCGTTTTTCAGGATCTCCTGATAGGTATTCACCAGCGATTTCAGTGCGTCGACTTTATCAGCTGCGACAGCAATGGTTGCAAAGGCTTCACGCGGGATGGCGTTACGCAGTGTGCCGCCGTTGAAATCGATAAGGCGCAGATCCAGTTCTTCCGCATGACCCGCCAGGAAACGCACCAGCAGTTTGTTCGCATTACCCAGGCCAACGTGGATTTCACCGCCGGAGTGACCACCTTTCAGACCTTTTAAGGTTAATTTAAAGGTTTCAAAACCTGCCGGAACGGTTTCACGGTCTAAATGCAGGTTGGAGGTGAAGTCGATACCCCCCGCACAACCCATGTAGATTTCACCTTCTTCTTCGGAGTCGGTGTTAATCAGAATATCTGCCTGTAACCAGTTGCTCTGTAAGCCGAACGCACCGTCCATACCGGCTTCTTCGGTCATAGTCAGCAGCACTTCCAGCGGGCCGTGTACTACGTTGTCATCGGCAAGCACCGCCAGCGCAGACGCCATGCCAATGCCGTTATCTGCACCGAGCGTGGTGCCGCGTGCTTTAACCCATTCGCCATCAATATAAGGCTGGATAGGATCTTTGGTGAAGTCGTGCACGGTGTCGTTGTTTTTCTGCGGCACCATATCGAGGTGAGCTTGTAAGACGACCGGTTTACGATTTTCCATACCTGCGGTGGCAGGTTTACGAATCAGGATATTCCCCACTTGATCGCGTTCGACATGGAAACCTTTTTCTTTTGCCCAACCTACAATGTATTCAGCAAGCTGCTCTTCGTGGTAGGACGGGTGAGGAATAGAACAGATTTTGGCAAAAATATCCCACAGCGGCTGTGGAGATAATTGAGACAGTTCAGACACGTTAAGTCTCCTTGTCGATCACCCGCAAAACAGTATTGCAGGTCACAGGGTTAGCAGAAAATGTTGTCAGCACAAGTCAGGCTTGCGAGATATGTTTGAGAATACCACTTTATCCAGCGACAGGTAGTAGCAGTGCGCAAAAAGACGCGGACTTATGTGAAATACTGGTTTTTAGTGCGTCAGATCTCTATAATCTCGCGCAACCTATTTTCCCCTCGAACACTTTTTAAGCCGTAGATAAACAGGCTGGGACACTTCACATGAGCGAAAAATACATCGTCACCTGGGACATGTTGCAGATCCATGCACGTAAACTCGCAAGCCGACTGATGCCTTCTGAACAATGGAAAGGCATTATTGCCGTTAGCCGTGGCGGTCTGGTACCGGGTGCGTTACTGGCGCGTGAACTGGGTATTCGTCATGTCGATACCGTTTGTATTTCCAGCTACGATCACGATAACCAGCGCGAACTGAAAGTGCTGAAACGTGCAGAAGGCGACGGTGAAGGTTTCATCGTCATTGATGATCTGGTGGATACCGGTGGTACTGCGGTTGCGATTCGTGAAATGTATCCTAAAGCGCACTTTGTCACCATCTTCGCTAAACCGGCTGGTCGTCCACTGGTTGATGATTATGTTATTGATATCCCACAAGATACCTGGATTGAGCAACCGTGGGATATGGGGGTGGTATTCGTTCCGCCTATCTCTGGTCGCTAATCTTTTCAACGCCTGGCTTTGCCGGGCGTTGTTCTTTTTAACTGCAGGCGAGTTACAATAGCTTCCAGTAAGTATTCCTGGAGGTTGCATCCATGACACAGGCAAACCTGAGCGAAACCCTGTTCAAACCCCGCTTTAAACACCCTGAAACCTCGACGCTTGTCCGCCGTTTTAATCACGGTGCACAACCGCCTGTGCAGTCGGCTCTTGATGGCAAAACTATTCCCCACTGGTATCGCATGATTAACCGCCTGATGTGGATCTGGCGCGGCGTTGATCCGCGTGAAATCCTCGACGTCCAGGCGCGTATTGTGATGAGCGATGCCGAACGCACCGACAATGATTTGTACGATACGGTGATTGGTTACCGTGGCGGTAACTGGATTTATGAGTGGACCACCCAGGCGATGTTGTGGCAACAGAAAGCGAGTACGGAAGAAAATCCACAAGTCAGCGGTCGTTACTGGCTGCACGCAGCGACGTTGTACAATATTGCTGCCTATCCACACTTGAAGGGTGATGATCTGGCAGAACAGGCGCAGACGTTATCAAACCGCGCTTATGAAGAAGCGGCGCAACGTCTGCCAGGAACGATGCGGCAAATGGAATTCACTGTGCCGGGGGGCGCGCCCATCACCGGGTTTCTCCATATGCCAAAAGGCGATGGTCCATTCCCGACAGTATTAATGTGTGGTGGTCTGGATGCGATGCAAACGGACTATTACTCCCTTTATGAGCGTTATTTTGCGCCGCGCGGCATTGCGATGTTGACTATCGATATGCCTTCGGTTGGTTTTTCTTCAAAATGGAAACTCACCCAGGATTCCAGCCTTCTGCATCAGCATGTGTTAAAGGCTCTGCCTAACGTGCCGTGGGTAGATCACACACGCGTTGCGGCCTTTGGTTTCCGTTTTGGTGCTAACGTCGCTGTACGTCTGGCTTACCTTGAATCGCCGCGTCTGAAAGCTGTGGCCTGTTTAGGTCCAGTGGTTCACACCTTGCTGAGTGATTTTAATTGCCAACAACAGGTGCCGGAAATGTATCTTGACGTTCTGGCGAGTCGTTTAGGGATGCACGATGCTTCCGATGAAGCGTTACGTGTAGAGCTGAATCGCTATTCATTGAAAGTGCAAGGGTTGCTGGGACGTCGCTGCCCAACGCCAATGTTATCAGGCTTCTGGAAGAACGATCCGTTCAGCCCGGAAGAGGATTCTCGATTAATCACTTCGTCATCTGCTGACGGTAAATTGTTAGAAATTCCATTTAATCCTGTGTATCGGAATTTTGACAAAGCACTCCAGGAAATTACCAACTGGCTCGAAAAGCGATTGTGTTAAAAATTTGCTAAATTTTGTCAATTTGGTAAAACAGTTGCTTCACAACAGGAGATCGCAATGACGTTACCGAGTGGACACCCGAAAAGCAGATTGATCAAAAAATTTACCGCACTAGGCCCGTATATTCGTGAAGGTAAGTGCGAAGATAATCGATTCTTTTTCGATTGTCTGGCTGTATGCGTCAATGTGAAGCCGGCACCGGAAGTGCGTGAGTTCTGGGGCTGGTGGATGGAACTGGAAGCGCAGGAATCCCGTTTTACCTACAGTTACCAGTTTGGTCTGTTCGATAAAGCAGGCGACTGGACGCATGTTCAGGTAAAAGATGCGGAAGTGGTTGAGCGGCTGGAGCACACCCTGCGCGAGTTTCATGAAAAGCTGCGTGAACTGCTGGCGACGCTGAATCTGAAGCTGGAACCGGCGGATGATTTTCGTGATGAGCCGGTGAAGTTAACGGCGTGAGTGAAAAGTGCCGGATGCGATATTTGAGCATCTCTTCCGGCCTGAAATAGTGGTTTTCGTAGGCCGGATAAGGCGTTCACGCCGCATCCGGCAATATTATTAAAACTGATATGTCATCCCAACCGCGACAATATCATCATTATTAATATTCAACTTATTATCGCTATCCAGTTGGTTGATTTTATAATCAACAAACGCTGACATGTTTTTGTTGAAATAATACGTGGCACCGACATCAATATAATTGACCAGATCCTCATCACCGATACCTTCAATATCTTTTCCTTTCGATAGCACATAACCTAAAGATGGACGCAGACCAAAGTCGAATTGGTATTGCGCGACCGCTTCAAAATTCTGTGTCTTATTAGCAAAACCGCCAGAAATTGGCGTCATTTTACGCGTTTCAGAATAGATGGTTGCCAGGTAAATATTATTGGCATCGTATTTAAGACCCGTTGCCCACGCTTCGGCGCGTTTGCCCGAACCACGGCTTTGCAGGTTCTGCTCGTTGGTGCGATCAGAGTTGGTATAGGCTCCACTGATAGCGAAATCGCTGCCGCCAAAGTCATACGTCAGTGAAGTACCAAACCCATCGCCGTTCTGCTTTTTAACATCGCGGTTTTCGTTTTTCCCTTGATATTGCAGGGTTAAGTTCAGGCCATCAATAACGCCGAAGAAGTCGGTGTTCCGATACGTCGCCAGCCCGCTGGCGCGTTTGGTCATAAAGTTGTCGGTCTGCGCCGAGGAGTCGCCACCAAATTCCGGGAACATATCGGTCCAGGCTTCGACGTCATACAGCGCGCCCAGGTTACGTCCATAGTCGAAAGAACCTAAATCCTTATATTTCAACCCGGCAAAAGCGAGACGTGTTTTTTGCTGTGCGGTATCACTCTCCGCTTTATTTCCGGCAAACTCCGTTTCCCACCGACCATAACCGGTCAGTTGATCATTAATTTGTGTTTCGCCTTTAAAACCAAAACGGATATAACTCTGGTCGCCATCTTTACTGTCATTATCACTCATATAATGCATGGCTTTAACTTTGCCATAGACATCCAGTTTATTACCGTCTTTGTTATATATTTCTGCGGCCTGTACTGATACAGATGCCACAATACCCATCACCACTAATGCCAGAGTGCTCTTTTTCATTTTCATTCCTGATTTTAATTAACGCGCGAATATTCAGCGGGAGAGACCCGTTCAAAACAGGAAAGTTTTTAACCTGAGATTGTTAAAGATATATTACAGATTAATAATATTCTTAAAATGTGGTAATTTATTAAATCTGTAATAAAAACGTAAACAACTGCCGCTACGCTTGCTGATCCCGCGCAACAAAACGCTATGCTTTGCTCGCAGATGGTTGGCAACCGGCGACAGTCCTGCTAAAACGTTCGTTTGATATCATTTTTCCTAAAATTGAATGGCAGAGAATCATGAGTGACAGCCAGACGCTGGTGGTAAAACTCGGCACCAGTGTGCTAACAGGCGGATCGCGCCGTCTGAACCGTGCCCATATCGTAGAACTTGTTCGCCAGTGCGCGCAGTTACATGCCGCCGGGCATCGGATAGTCATTGTGACGTCGGGCGCGATTGCTGCCGGACGTGAGCACCTGGGTTACCCGGAACTGCCGGCGACTATCGCCTCGAAGCAACTATTGGCGGCGGTAGGGCAGAGTCGACTGATTCAACTGTGGGAACAACTCTTTGCAATTTACGGCATTCACGTCGGGCAGATGCTGCTGACCCGTGCCGATATGGAAGACCGTGAACGCTTCCTGAACGCCCGCGATACGTTGCGTGCGCTGCTCGATAACAACATTGTTCCGGTAATTAATGAGAACGATGCTGTTGCTACGGCGGAGATTAAAGTCGGCGATAACGACAACCTTTCTGCGCTGGCGGCGATTCTGGCGGGTGCCGATAAACTGTTGTTGCTGACCGATCAAAAAGGTTTGTATACCGCTGACCCGCGCAACAATCCGCAGGCAGAACTGATTAAAGATGTTTACGGCATTGATGACGCACTGCGGGCGATTGCCGGTGACAGCGTTTCAGGTCTCGGAACCGGCGGTATGGGCACCAAATTGCAGGCCGCTGACGTGGCTTGCCGTGCGGGGATCGACACTATTATTGCCGCAGGTAACAAGCCGGGCGTCATTGGTGATGCGATGGAAGGTATTTCTGTCGGTACGCTGTTCCATGCCCAGGCAACGCCTTTAGAAAATCGTAAACGCTGGATTTTCGGCGCGCCACCGGCGGGTGAAATTACTGTAGATGAAGGGGCGACCGCCGCCATTCTTGAACGCGGCAGCTCCCTGTTGCCGAAAGGTATTAAAAGCGTGAGCGGCAACTTCTCGCGTGGTGAAGTCATTCGTATTTGCAACCTCGAAGGTCGCGATATTGCTCATGGCGTCAGCCGTTACAACAGCGATGCATTGCGTCGCATTGCCGGACACCACTCGCAAGAAATTGATGCAATACTGGGATATGAATATGGCCCGGTTGCCGTTCACCGTGATGACATGATTACCCGTTAAGGAGCAGGCCGATGCTGGAACAAATGGGCATTGCCGCGAAGCAAGCCTCGTATAAATTAGCGCAACTCTCCAGCCGCGAAAAAAATCGTGTGCTGGAAAAGATCGCCGATGAACTGGAAGCGCAAAGCGAAAGCATCCTCAACGCTAACGCCCAGGATGTTGCTGACGCGCGTGCCAATGGCCTTAGCGAAGCGATGCTTGACCGTCTGGCACTGACGCCCGCGCGACTGAAAGGCATTGCCGATGATGTGCGTCAGGTGTGTAATCTCGCCGATCCGGTGGGGCAGGTGATTGATGGTGGTGTGCTGGATAGCGGTTTGCGTCTGGAGCGTCGTCGCGTGCCGTTGGGGGTGATTGGCGTAATTTATGAAGCGCGCCCGAACGTGACGGTTGATGTCGCTTCCCTGTGCCTGAAAACCGGTAACGCGGTGATCCTGCGCGGTGGTAAAGAAACCTGTCGCACTAACGCTGCAACGGTGGCGGTGATTCAGGACGCCCTGCAATCCTGCGGTTTACCGGCAGGCGCAGTTCAGGCAATTGATAACCCTGACCGTGCGCTGGTGAGTGAAATGCTGCGTATGGATAAATACATCGACATGCTGATCCCGCGCGGCGGGGCTGGTTTGCATAAACTGTGCCGCGAACAGTCGACGATACCGGTGATCACGGGCGGTATTGGCGTCTGCCATATTTACGTTGATGAAAGTGCAGAGATCGCTGAAGCCCTGAAAGTAATCGTCAACGCGAAAACTCAGCGCCCGAGTACGTGTAATACGGTAGAAACGTTGCTGGTGAATAAAAACATCGCTGATAGCTTCCTGCCCGCATTAAGCAAGCAAATGGCGGAAAGCGGCGTGACATTACACGCAGATGCTGCTGCACTGGCGAAGTTGCAGGCAGGCCCCGCGAAGGTGGTGGCTGTTAAAGCCGAAGAGTACGACGATGAGTTTCTGTCATTAGATTTGAACGTCAAAATCGTCAGCGATCTGGACGATGCCATCGCGCATATTCGTGAACACGGCACGCAACACTCCGATGCGATCCTGACGCGTGATATGCGTAACGCCCAGCGTTTTGTTAACGAAGTGGATTCGTCCGCTGTTTACGTTAACGCCTCTACGCGTTTTACCGACGGCGGCCAGTTTGGTCTTGGCGCGGAAGTCGCGGTAAGCACACAAAAACTCCACGCGCGCGGCCCGATGGGGCTGGAAGCGCTGACCACCTACAAGTGGATCGGCATTGGTGATTACACCGTTCGTGCGTAAATAAAACCGGGTGATGCAAAAGTAGCCGTTTGATTCACAAGGCCATTGACGCATCGCCCGGTTAGTTTTAACCTTGTCCACCGTGATTCACGTTCGTGAACATGTCCTTTCAGGGCCGATATAGCTCAGTTGGTAGAGCAGCGCATTCGTAATGCGAAGGTCGTAGGTTCGACTCCTATTATCGGCACCATTTAAATCAATAAGTTACCTCGCATTTAAGTAAACTACGTTCTCCTCTTGTGCCGTATTTGTGCCATTGCGACTTATAATCGCATCGATTTTGCTCGCGTGCTCGGTGAGATGCCCGGCTGAAAGGTGGGCGTATCTTTGAACCATTTCGAGAGTTTCCCATCCTCCCATCTCTTTAAGTGCAAGAAGAGAGACTCCGGACTGAACCAGCCAGCTTGCCCAGGTGTGTCTCAGGTCATGGAATCGGAAGTTGCTAATGCCTGCCCGCTTTAACGCTCCCTTCCATGCTTTGTTGCTATCGGTTCTCATCTTCCTTACCGCAGCTGTTTTTGTTCCGTCGCTTCGGTAGGCAGGTTTGGTGTGGACAAATACCCATCTCTTATGGAGCCCCTGCTGTTTTCTTAATATCTGGCATGCGGTTTCGTTAAGAGGAACTCCGATCGCATTGCCAGCTTTTGTTTCATCAGGGTGCATCCATGCCATTTTCTTATCCAGATCGACCTGTGACCACTCAAGGTCTGTAACGTTGGAGCGGCGAAGACCTGTAGTGATTGCGAACATGACCACAGGGAAGAAATGAGGAGCAATTTCTGCAAACAGGCGCTTCGATTCCTCCTCTGTAAGCCATCTGATTCGTCCATTCTTAACGCGTGGTGTTGATATTTTGGGCGCCCTGTCAAGCCATCCCCATTCAACAGCCATATTGAGAATGGCGCGAAGTATTGCCAGATGCCTCGTCTTCGTTCCTTTGCTTGCCAGCTTTGGTTTGTAGTGGCACACTAAATTTGGCCACCTGATTAAAGGTGATATTCTCACCACAACACAAAACAGGTGACTTAATGAACAAGAAAACCAAACGAACCTTCACCCCTGAGTTCAGGCTGGAATGTGCACAGCTGATTGTTGATAAGGGCTACTCATATCGACAAGCCAGCGAAGCGATGAATGTTGGTTCGACTACCCTTGAGACCTGGGTGCGCCAGCTCAGGCGGGAGCGTCAGGGTATTACGCCCTCTGCAACTCCCATTAGCCCAGAGCAACAACGCATTCGCGAGCTGGAAAAGCAAGTTCGCCGTCTGGAGGAACAAAATACGATATTAAAAAAGGCTACTGTAGATTCAATCTGTCAATGCAACACCCCTTTCAATTATCTCTTTCGGTGTTTTGAACTTCAGTGTCTTTCTCGGTCTGTTGTTTAGCTGAGCAGCAACCAGATCTAGTTCATGTTGAGTATATTGGGCAAGACATGTCTTTTTAGGAAAGTACTGCCGAATTAGCCCATTTGTGTTCTCATTTGTTCCCCGCTGCCAAGGACTCTGAGGATCGCAGAAGTAAACTTTAACGCCGGTGCTGACAGTAAATTCTAGATGTCTGGCCAGTTCCATTCCTCTGTCCCATGTCAGTGATTTTCTGAGTTCTGACGGTAAACTCAGGAATTTGTCGGTAAGAGCCTGATTTACTGAGACAGAATCTTTGCCCCTGAGTCTAAGGATGATCGTATAACGTGATTTTCGGTCTACAAGTGTGGCTATATGAGAGTTTTTTGTACCTGAGACTAAATCGCCCTCCCAATGCCCCAGAGAGCGTCTGTTATCGATATTTCGGGAACGTTCGTGAATTGGTGTTCCGTTCACTATGTTAATCGTACCTCTTTCGCCTTTGCGGGTATGACGCCTGCCATGGCGAAGGCTATGCGACCGTCGCAGATGCTGTATATTCAGGTGGTGTAGCGCTTCACGGCTACGAAAGTACAGCGTTTTATAAATTGTCTCAGGTGATATTCGCAGCGTTTTTTGACGTGGTTTTGTTCGCCTTAACCATCCTGATATTTGCTCTGGAGACCATTTCATCTCCAGCTTTTCCAGAATAAGCTTTCGCAATGGTAAATTTTGATCCAGTAAGCACGGTTTTGGCCTTTTCGCCATTCTGTTGGCTCGGTTATTAGCATCAACAGCTTTGTAATAGCGTCTGCCCCGATTACGCTGAACTTCACGTGAGATCGTCGAAGGACTGCGATTCAGCGCAGTAGCTATCGCACGAATGCTCATTTTGGCTGACAAACCAGCTCGTATCTCCTCGCGCTCAGACAGTGTCAGGTGAGCTACAGCCCGCTTACGCTCATGGGGTTTTATGCCGCCAGTATCCCTTAACATAGTGAAGATCGTTCCGGGTTTTGAACCCAGGATATTCGCTATTTCACTGAAGCCTGTTCCGTTCTTCCATAGTTCAAAAACAGAGGCTTTTTCCTCTGCTGTAAATGTTCGTCTCATTCAAAAAACCTCCGCAACCCCATGTTTTCACATAACTGTTGCGTTGACCAATTGAATCTACAACCGCGCTCTTGATGTCAGACTCCCTGAACAGTTCTCGATAATCGGGAAACTCAGAGCGCATTATCCGGTGGTTACACTCTGCCATGTGTTCGGGGTTCATCGCAGCAGCTACAGATACTGGAAAAACCGGCCTGAAAAACCAGACGGCAGACGGGCTGTATTACGCAGTCAGGTACTTGAGCTACATGGCATCAGCCACGGTTCGGCCGGAGCAAGAAGCATCGCCACAATGGCAACCCGGAGAGGCTACCAGATGGGACGCTGGCTTGCTGGCAGGCTCATGAAAGAGCTGGGGCTGGTCAGCTGTCAGTAGCCGACTCACCGGTATAAACGTGGTGGTCATGAACATGTTGCTATCCCTAACTATCTTGAACGGCAGTTCGCCGTGACTGAGCCAAATCAGGTGTGGTGCGGTGATGTGACCTATATCTGGACGGGTAAGCGCTGGGCGTACCTCGCCGTTGTTCTCGACCTGTTCGCAAGAAAACCAGTGGGCTGGGCCATGTCGTTCTCGCCGGACAGCAGGCTCACCATGAAAACGCTGGAAATGGCATGGGAAACCCGTGGTAAGCCCGGCGGGGTGATGTTCCACAGCGATCAGGGCAGTCATTATACGAGCAGGCAGTTCCGGCAGTTATTGTGGCGATACCAGATCAGGCAGAGTATGAGCCGGCGCGGAAACTGCTGGGATAACAGCCCAATGGAACGCTTCTTCAGGAGTCTGAAGAACGAATGGATGCCGGTGGTGGGTTACGTAAGCTTCAGCGAGGCAGCTCACGCCATAACGGACTATATCGTTGGATATTACAGCGCACTAAGACCGCACGAATATAACGGTGGATTACCCCCAAACGAATCGGAAAATCGATACTGGAAAAACTCTAACTCGGTGGCCAGTTTTTGTTGACCACTTCAATTAGTTATTGTTGGACAGGTTGGGCCAATGGAAGAACCGTCAACGATCCCTCTGATTATGGGGCGTCGCCGTGTTGCTGGCTCACTCATCGGCGGTATTGCAGAAACACAGGAAGTGCTGGATTTCTGTGCGAAGCATAATATTTATCCCGAATGTGAAATGATCAATATTGATCAGATAAACGATGCTTTTGCTCGCCTTGCAAAAGGGGATATGGCACATCGTTTTGTTATTGACATGGCTTCACTGAATGCTGAGTAACGAAATAATTCAGCGCAGAGCTTCTGTATATTTTCCAGCAACTCACAAGAAAGGTGTTCAATAATGGAACCCAAAATGTGTTTGAGAGCAGGAATTTGCGCTGAGCACTAACAGACATTTTTATATTAAAAAGCCAGAGTTTTGCGATAGCCCTGGCTTTTGTCTGCCTGATGTTCAGTTTTTTTTATGATGGCGTAGCGCATCAACAACCAGCTGGAATGCTTTTGAGTGATTTCTGTTTTCCGGGTAATAAATATAATAACCATCCCAATAAGGACACCAGTCTTCAAGTACACTGATCAGTTCGCCGCTGGCGATGTATTTTTCCGCAATATCGCGTGGAACATGCGCCAGGCCGTAGCCCTCTAACGCCGCCTGCAAATTTTGATAGATACGGCTAAACACCAGTTGACCGCTGACTTTGACATTCAGGCTTTTTCCTTCTTTCTCAAACTCCCACGCATACAGATTGCCATGTGTTGGAAAACGAAGATTAATGCAGTTATGACTAATAAGGTCATCTGGATGCTTTGGCAAAGGGTGCTGAGAAAAATATGCTGGCGAACCGACAACAGCAAAGCGCACGTCGGGACCAATACGTACAGAGATCATACCGCTGGATATCTGTTCTCCCAGGCGAGTTCCTGCATCGAATCGACCAGATACAATATCCGTTAAAGTATAATCATCAATTAACTCCAGATTTATATCCGGATGTTCTTTTAGTAATGGCTCAAGTTTTGGCCAGATAACTGACCTGATAGCGTAATCGGATGTGGATATTCGAACTGTTCCTGCGGGTTTTTTGTTGAGATCTTTTAGTTGCTGCAATGTTCCCTGAATCCCATCAATATAAGGCCCCAGCTCATCAAGCATTGATTGCCCTACATCCGTTAGCGATATGCTGCGGGTGGTGCGAGTAAGGAGTTTCATACCCAGACGAGATTCAAGGGTGCGCATACTGTGACTCAAAGCCGATTGTGATATTGAACCGCCCCGGGAATCCTGGAGACTAAACTTCCTGAGAAAGAGGTAAACAGGATGACTAAAAATACTCGTTTTTCCCCCGAAGTCCGTCAACGGGCAGTTCGTATGGTTCTGGAAAGT
>Ga0209547_100059_pt1 | contig 28437 bp, 46 predicted proteins | sample UppTromicrDC3115_FD_185843 | JGI IMG/M metagenome (GOLD analysis project Ga0209547, IMG submission 185843) | Upper troposphere microbial communities from Oklahoma, USA - DC3-115 (SPAdes) (version 2) | ecosystem: Environmental > Air > Outdoor Air > Unclassified | place: USA: Oklahoma | collected...
AGGACTGGTTGCGCGAAGTGATCGTGAAGCTTAATGACTGGCCGTCAAACCGTGTGCATGAACTGCTGCCCTGGAACTGCTCAACTGTAAAATAATCCTTACGCTACGTACTTCTCGGGGCGCTTACATCGGCGTGGCGCTCACGGTCAGACCACCTGCCGTGGTGGATGCTGACAGGGTGATGTCATTCCCCCAGGCACCTTTGGTCCGGGTGGTGACCGTCAGCTGAGAGGCTTCCGATTGGTATTCCCCCGTAACCAGAAGCGAAGGCGTCTGCGTCATTGCTTCCACCAGTGCCGGAATGATTTTCGACGGTCCATCACCGGTTTCCACATCCACCGAAACCTGCTCACCGGCAACCCATACCGACAGTGTTCCGCTGCTGATTGCCGTACCGTTGACGGTAACTGCGCCGGTTGCTGCCTTTCCTGCGCCACTGTCTGCAATACCGATAACATCCAGTTGCAGATAGCTGTTGGCATTAATGGCCGCGCGCGCCATTGCAGCGGCCAGCGAACCGGCCCCGAAATACAAATCCGCTTCGTCTTCGGAATACACGGAAACGGCATTCAGGGGCGTGGCGGTGCCGCCTGACAGCATCGGGCCAATCACCAGAACACGCTGTTCGTTACCCGGCAGCGTGTTAACGGCCAGCCGGGTATTAAACTCAAAATGCACACCGGGCTTACGGATGCCGCCCGAAATGGTGTCAAACTGAATTTCACTCATCGGAATCCACCTGTTTCTCTCTCTTCGCCTTCGCTTTTACCTGCACGGCGTCCTGTTCAGTCGTCACGGTGGTTTCAGGCTCATCCTTCACCAGAATCAGGTCACCGTCCTGAACGGCGCGCCGGTAATAAGCGGTGTTCTCAACGGTCACCGCTTCCGTGGTGATGTATTTCCGGGCGTTATCCTCCATCGGGAACTTCATCCCGGGAGCCGCCTTAACCTTCATTTTGTTCATGCTGTTGCTCTCTTAATTCATCCAGACCACAGATATCTGCGCCGTATTGCGTACCAATTCGCAGTAAATCCGGGTCAGGGTCTGACAGCCTGCCGTGGTAGCGGTTGAAGAGGCGATCCGCTTCTGCGCCACGCTCCGGCCATTTGCCGTTCTCCAGCGCGTGCTCCACCCAGCGGGTATCGAACTCACAGGCAAACACGGACATTGCCCGCTCTGCCACGCCGGTGTTAAACAGCGTCCTGACCCGCCCGGGTTCGAAATAATCAATCTCCAGCCCCAAATCCTGACCGGTCAGCAGACGACGGACGGATTCAACCAGCTGGTTTGTCCCGACCTCATCCCGGACGGTGCCTCCCTGTCTGGCGCTCTGTTCGCTGCGGGTGTTGTAATCACCCACCACAACCACAAAGCGTCCTGTGGCAATGTATTTCCGGCGTGACGTGGAATAGCGTTCGGTTTTCACGATGCCGCCGAACGTCACCCAGGCTGCCGGAAGGCTGCGAACAATCCGGCCCGGGTCTTCATCCAGTTCACCGGCATAGGTGCGGACATCCTGCACCATATGCCCCAGACCACAGCGCAGACGCTCAACCAGCGCCCGTTCAATGTCAGTAATCAGAATGCACCTCCCCGCGTGGACTCACGCCCGAACTGACGGGAGCCGGAGCGGATACGCACCTGTGACGATGACTGGATCACGCTGCCGGACGTATCCCGCCCGAGGTTGATTTGTCCTGCCGCGACTTTCTCCAGAAAGCGGATGGCGTCCCGGTAGCGCATCTGAATTTCTTCTGAGCAGATACGGTAATCGGTCGCCAGGTGATAACGGGCGATATCGCAGCAGTAACCCACCAGAATCCCCGGGCTGTCAGGCCACGGGGTCCGGTAACGCCCCACCAGATAGCCATCAATCTGGGCACTGGCGCGCGCAAGCGCGGAGGCCAGTTTTTCTTCGTCGATGAATCCCGTCATGTCTTCATCCGTCAGTGTGCGTGCCTCGCGTTCACTGAATGCCCTGATGAACTGTTCCGGCGTGGCGTAAGACATGGGTTACTTCTCCTTTTTGTCCGCTTTTTGTGTTTTCTGTGCGGCGTTCAGCTGTGCGGTCAGTTCACTGACTTTCTGGCGTTCTTCTTCCAGCTGCGCTGTCAGTTCGCTGACTTTCTGACGCTCGGCATCCAGCTGTGCGGCCAGCTCATCACCCCGGGCCGCGTCGTTCTGGCCGGACGCTTTATCGCGCTCCACCACAATCAGCATGGGGTCAGCCTTCAGCACCGCCAGCTGTTCCGGGGTGAACGCATCCGCAGGCCATGCCTTCGTGGTTGCGCTGTGTGCCACACCGCAGCGGCGAAAACCCTCACGGCGGGCGGTAATTTCAATCACCTTTTCCATGCATTACTCCGTCGTACCATCAGAACCAAATGCCATCTGCCAGAAGCCGTAACCGCCGTTACAGCGCGCTTCGGCACCAAACAGGAACTTCTTACGCTTGAACACGTTGTCGCTGTTGTAGTCCGTCTGCTCCACAAAAACAGGCTTTTTACGTAGCTGATAAATCAGCGGTTTCACCGGTTTGGTGGTGTCAAACAGGAACCACGCAGAATCCGACGCCAGCTCCGGCATCACCAGCACTTCGGCGGTATTGCGGTACGGGTTCGGCGTGCCGTCCGGGAACTTCTCGGCGGTCATCAGGTAGTTCGCGTCATCCTCCAGCGCCGGTGGCACAACCAGCAGATTCGGGCGAATTTTGAGGGATGCGCCTTCGTCATCTTTCAGACTACGCATGGCCGTACGGGCGGCACCGTAGGAGGCTTTCGCCTCGGCAAGCGAGCCAACTTTGAGTTTTTTGGTGCCCCTGTTGGACACCGATTTACCGGCGACCAGGTGGTCGGTATCAAAGAACATCTGACCGTCGTAACATGGATTGATAAAACCGTTACTGATAAGGGACGCCACAATATCTGCCGGTAGCTCTGCTGCCGACTGTCCGGCTCCTTTCGCCTGAAGGGCATAGCCCATAATCTGGTCGTCCTCGATGTCGTTACGATCGACTTCAACCGTGGCTTCCCAGTCCTTGTTACGGATGGTGTAGTTAAATGCCGCCAGTGATTTGACGACCTTGTCACCAATCCACTCGCGCATTTTCGGGAAACGACTTAACCAGCTGTAGTCGTTTTCCTTGCCGTTTGATGGCACTTCCATTGCCACCTTCTGCCAGTCAGTTGGCGACTGGTCGAAGGCTTTCTGGAAGGTGGCCTTCAGATTGATAAAAATCTGTTTGACGTTTTTAACGTTGACTAACACGTTTTGCTCCTTAACTGAAATGAACCCAGACGCCATCGCCACAGATGCCGATCACTTTCCCGGCGACAGGACGGGCGCTGCTGTTGTCGGTTTTTGCCACGGTTACGCTGTCTTCCACGTAGCACAGCTTGCCGACCTGCGATTGTGTGACCGGGTCTGAGGTGCTGTTCACCATCAGAAAATCTTTGCCGCAACGCACCAGAACGGTGACATCGCCATCGCTGCCGGTGCTGTTATCCGCCCAGCCATCAGACACGCCCAGCGTAATCTGTGAGGCCGTGGCACTGGCCGGAACGGCATAACCGGATGCGTTAACGGCCACCATATGACCGCCAAAAATTTCGGTCGCAGCGGCAACCGGCACCGGGTTCAGCTCGCCGTCACGGTAGGGGGTATTGCGATCCATTTACTCATCTCCTGCGTAATAGTCGTTTCCTGCATAACGGGCGATATCTTCTGGATCAGTGCCCATCATGGAACAAATGGCGATATCGACATCGACGTCATCGCCGGTTTTAATCTGCGCCGGGGCCGGTGACGGCGTTTTGGGTGGTTTGCCGCCGGTCTGTGTCTGACTGAGCGCAACAAGTTTCGGTGCGTTCTCCAGCCAGGACTTAAAGCCGTTGATATCGCGACCGGCGTAATCTTTCGCCCAGTCTTCCTGGGCCGGAAGCAGTCGCCCGTCAGACAGTGCCGCCTGAATCAGTGCCCCGGCTTCGGCCTCACCGGACTGTTGCGCCAGTGCGGCATAACGCCCCTGAAGTTCTTCAAAGGCAGCGAGGGAAATGTGTTTTGACGGGTCATAGGCATTGGCTGACAGGCTGGCGATTTGCTCGTCTTTCTGATTCAGCAGGGCCAGCAGACCAACAGAAGCCGCTGCCGTTCCTTTGCCACCAGAGACAGCATCAATAATTTTTTGCAGCTCTGCGCATACTTCCTCTGCGGTTGAGGTTTCCGGCAGCGTCAGCAGCCAGCGTAACTGCGCGAGTAAATTTGCTAATTGTTCCGGGTTCACGGTTTTGGTCTCCGTTTCAGTTGACAGACTCGCCAGACGGCTGGCCGCAGCCAGCATGACCGCGTCCATACCGTCGAGCGCAGGGGTATTGGTCAGCGCAGCGTGTAACAGCTCCAGCACTTCGCCGCGCTTGTTGTAGGCAAAAACAGGGGAAATAAACTTGTACTCACCGGCGGCAATCATGGCCGCCGCGTTCTCCGTCCACTCCACACCGGTGGCATACAGGCCCGCGCCTTCTCGCCATTCCACCTGGCTGAACCAGCCCGCCGCCGGGGCGGGCTTGCCGTTGTTTACGGCGCGCAGCGTCTGATGTTCGTAATCAATGACAAAAGGCGTGGTACGGGCTGCCACCTGCGCGACAAGCTGCGCGGCCAGTTCAGCGGTCAGCACCCATTTACCGCTTTCGACTTCATCGGTATGTGGGCGACCATCCACCGCGCTGAACTCGCCCGCCGGAAACAGCTGGATTTCGCTGTGGGTTGCTTTAGTAATTTCGAGGCTTAATGCCGCAATGTTCAGTTTCATACGCGGCATGATGACGGAAGGGGAACACGGGGTACTGTGGAGGGTGTTCAGCACCCTGCCATAACGCGAAAGGATAAAAGGGGAAATAAAACCGTTTTTAAAACCCTTTTAAAAACGATTCTGGCGGTATTTATGGGGTGCGGTGCTGTAATGCTCATCCGTGAGGCGTTTATGTCGTCAGAGTCGATTACAGCGCGTTTGTGGTCATTCAGTCAATCACACGCGCAAAATAGCGGTTTGCGGTGTTCTCCAGCTCGTCGATGTCGTCCTGCACAAGCTGAAGGAAGGGGCGCGCGGGCATGTTGACCGTATACGCTCCGACCGTTGCGCTCTGTACAAAATTACTGTTGCGCTTTTTCACAAAGCGGGTGCTGACGCTGCCGTTTTTGTACTGTTTAAAATACAGGTTCTGCGTCCGTGCCTGATGGCGGATTTCGCCGCCTTCGTTGTGGATACGGGCGTAACGGACGTTTGTCCCGACCGTGGCCTCGTTATTGTTAACCGCAGAGCGGATACTGGCAGCCAGTCGCCCGGACTTCTGAAGGATTTGCCCGGGGCCGCGTCGCTTCGCATAAGCCGGACTCCAGCCCATCCATTTCGGGCGACCCTGTTGTTCAAAGTTAGTCTCAACCGCATCCAGCATGGAACCCGCAAGCGCCGTCATCAGGTCGCGCCGGTCCTTCACGGAACGAATCAGTTTCCCCAGCGTGGTGTTATACGCGCTTAAATCAATCTTAATATCCAGTTTACCGCTGCTCATGATGCCTCCGGTGTGTCCTGCATAACCCAGTCTGTCAGCACGTCATCCTCAACCGTCACCACCGACCAGCGGTCGCCCGACTGTAACGCATACCGCCACGCGTTGCCGTCCTGCGTGACATGCTCCGCCCGTTCGATAGTCTGCTGCATCAGCACATAGTCGGCGGCGGTCGGGGGCGCGTCTGCTGCACTGAGGCGCTTCATAACGTCAGCCGTAAGGTTTACCGTCTGCCGTGCAGCGCCCGTGGCGGCGACCTGTTCTGGTGAACGGATGGCCAGCGGATATCGCTGGCGCGCATCCAGTTCGCTGACGTTCGCCAGTCCCCGGGCAAAATCCGGCCCGGTCAGGGTGCCGGTAACATACTGGCGGGCGCTGCGGTAATCGTATTTTTCCAGTTCCGGCTGCCATGCCACTTTGCCGGGGTTAAAACCGAAGCCCGGGTCGGCGGTATACACGGAGCCGTCCGGCATCTTCAGCCCCATTGTTCTGATGGTCTGGCCCGGCTGACCATATTCCTGTTCAACCTCAACCAGTCGCCCATCGCTGCTCTGCACCGTCAGGCCATATTTCTCCACATCAGACGCCGAACGCGCCCGGATACGGCAGCGGCATCCGTACCCGTCCGGCGCGTAGAAATACTCCCAGACCGGGTCATCCGCCCGGGCGGTAAAACCGTTCATGGCGGCGTGTTTCGGGCGGGTGTGAAGGTCCATCACCGCCACGCGCTCAAAATAAGGCCGGTCGGCCACGTTCGCCATCTGCTGCTGATAGCGTCCGGCGTTGTAGGACGACTGAATGTTGGTATCAAATATCGTGCGCAACCGGCGCGGCGTCAGCTGCCTGCCGTGCAGTTCGCCGGTGTCCTCGTCCACAATCAGCCGTTTACCCAGCCAGCCTTTTTTCTCCAGTAACGGCTCCAGTTGTGCAGCAAACTCCCGGAACGTCCCGCCGTCAGCCAGTGCCGCCGTCAGGCCGTCACGGATATCCTTCAGCACATCCAGTTTCAGCACACCCGCCACCGTGAACGCCCGGGCGTGTGCGATGTCCTTCACATCGTGCCAGCGGAAGCCGATAACGTATCCCTTGCTTTCGAAATACGTAATCGCTTCTTCCGGTTTCAGGGTGTACGCATACCCCAGGTCAACATCGTCAGCTGTCGGCATTCAGTCGCCCCCAGATATCCGCCACAAAGAATGCCTGTGTCAGCAACTGCCGCAGCGTGTCATCCGGCAGTTCCGGCCACGCTTCCGCCAGTACGTTCATGGCCTCGTCCGCATCCCGGCCTTCCTGTATGGCCTGCACCAGTGGGGCCACCAGTTCGTTCATCCCCTGCGCGATGGCCTCTGCCGGAAGCTCTGCCCGGTCGATGGCGCGCTGTGCCGGGTCGTCCTCCCCGTTGTCCTGCTGACTGAGTGCGACAACATTCAGCCGCTCACGCAGCTGGCTGAGGCCCGCCTGCACAGGGAGACGCTGTGCCACCGGCACCAGCACCTCTTCGCCGTCTTTCGGGGTGGGGATGCCGGTTTTTTTGCGCACCCACGACGCCGGAATATCCTTCATTCCCACACTGTTGAGCAACACGTTGACGGCTTCTGCCACACCCTTAATGTCGGCTTCCTGCTGCACATCAAACACCAGTCGCGGAAGACGGCGTGGCGGGACATCCTGCCAGCCGTTCAGGCTGGCCATCATCTGTATCAGGCTGCTGAACATGCCGGACAGCTGGCGAGCATCGGCGGCCAGAATGTCGTGCCGGACCTCGTTATGCACATTACCCAGCGCGTTGGTGGAGGTTTTACCGTCAGCCTGGCTGGTCAGCGTACTGCCCAGAATCACTTTTGAGGTGGTGCGCTCCGCCCATTCCACCATCGACATGAACGCCTCCGGCCCGCCGGACGCGGCTTCCTTGAACTCGATTTCATTACCCTGCGGCAGGGCTGCCACCGCTTCATGGCCCAGATTAACCAGGGCTTCGAGAATGTTGTCCCGGTCCTCGTCACTGGTGCCCTGTGCATAGTAGGCAATGCGCGCCGGAAGGCCGTAAATCTCCAGAAATTCCGCCATATCACGCAGCGCAAAGTTTTTAAACAGATACGGCCAGACCAGTACGCGGAACAGGCCGGATGAACCCAGGAACCCCGACCGGGCGTTGTAACGGTGAACCAGCCAGCCGAACGGCCACAATGCGGAACCGTCCTTACCGTCTTCCCCACGGTTGCCGTCATCCAGCCGGAGTTCGTCATTGTGTTCCGGCAGAGTTATGAACCAGTTATGCGGGCGCAGCGTCACCGCATCCGGTAACCACGTTTTATCCACGAACGCCCAGCTGATTTCCTGACAGCTGAAGCCGTAACCGACACTGCTCATCCCGTTGAGGATGATGTCCTCCATGTCCGGGATACCGTGCAGCCATTCATCCACGGCGGCGGCCAGCTCCTTTTCTGCCTTCGAGGCATTGCGGGGCGGCTCCACCGACCAGTCCAGCGTCAGCAAGGCTTTTTTGCGCTTTTCCATCTCGGCGAACAGATGGCCATCACGTTCTTCCATATCCGCAAACAGCATCGCCTGCGCCGGAAGATAACCGCGTTCGGCAGCTTCCAGAATGCGTGGCAGTTTTCTGATGTTCAGACCACGGGACGGGTGGTCGGGATAAATGCGCAGCCGTTCCGCCACTCGGACCGACTGCGTGGTTTTGAGTGCCTCACGTTTCAGCGGGCGTCCGTAAATATCAACAAGCTGTGCCATTACCATCCTCCTGAACCAAAACGCCCGCCACGGTCACGCCCGGTGCTGCGTGGGGTGTGAATCTGAAATTTTGCGCTACGCGAAACCGCCAGCGTCCACAGCATGTGCAAACAGTCCGGGCCATCATCGTGGTCAGCTTTGGGGTAGTGGCGCAGCTGGTCAATCAGTGTCTGATGTGTGTGACTGATACGAATCAGGCCGTTGGCCATATGCGGCTGAAGGGACTCAATGCGCAGCGCCTTATCCTCCAGCGGGATGACCGGCAGCGCCGGAACCGGCACGCCCAGCGCCGCCGAACGCTCAACCAGCACGGTACGCAGAAACTCCTGAAACTGGACGGACTCAAACGACCAGCACAGGCAGTGATATTCCCGCTGATACTTAATCACGTCTTCGATAAGTTTATTCGGCAGACGTCGGCGGATATCGGCTTCAACCACATCCAGAATGCCGGTAAAGCGGTTAAAGCCCCCCACGAGAATGGCCGACGGGTCACGGTTTTTATTCTTCTTCCCGAGACTGGGGTCAACAGCACCATAAAACACCCATTCATCAAGACGGTTAACCCAGAATTTAATGCAGCCCGCAAACAGCGCATCTTCACCGCTGACCGGGTCGTTCTGGTATTCAGAATCAAAGGTGTCGTGACCATCACGGACACGGATTTTCATCAGCGCCAGCAGGGGACGCGCCGCCCATGACACCACCGACCCGGCGAGCATCTCAGCCTCGTTCTGTCGGTAAAGTGCCTCCGCCGCTTCCGGCTGTTTATTGCGGATGAGTTCTTCCCACTCGTCCCACAGCTTCATGTTGGCAGGCCACTGAATAACAGCCTTAAAGCGGGCTGTTTTCCACATCGGGTTATTGAGTGTGCGCGACAGCACGGAGTCGTAATGCAGGATGGTTCCGATATAAATAATATCGGTTTTACCGCCAGCCTCGCCCAGCGGCATCACGGTTTTGGTAAGCCAGTCATGCAGCTTGTCGCGCTGCTCCGGGTTACGCACCATCTCGTCGTTCTCGATGTCGTCGAGGATGACCAGGTCAGGACGGTACGGACCGTGGCGCAGACCACGCAGTTTTTTACCACTACCGGCAACGGTCACCTTGATATTGTTGGCCGTGACGATGGTCCCCATACGCCAGACACGCCCCTGTCCGCACACTTCCGGGAAATCGTTTTTTAAACGGGGGTTAAATTCCAGTTCAGCCTTGATGGCTTCCAGCATCGGATAAGCCTGGTCGATACTGTCCATAATGATGACCGGGTAATGCTTAATGGCCCGGATAATGTTCCACAGGGTAAACAGCTGCGTCACCAGCGTGGATTTTGCTTCACCACGGGGGGCGGCGATGGCGTCGTTCTCCGGGTCCGGGCTTGCCACAACCTGTGGCAGACGGCTGAACAGGTATTTATGCAGCTCACTTTTTGCCGGGTTGCGGACGTAATGCGGGAAATAGTTTTCGACAAAATAATCGTAGCCCGTCACCGGGTCACAGACTGCCGCCCGGCGGGCCTGTGTGGCCTGCGGGTTAACATCGAACCCCAGACATTCAGCCTCGATGGTCTGGCGGAGGTTGGCGATGTACTCCTGCAGGCTTCTCTGAAACTCTTTAATGGAAAGTTTACGTTTTGCCACGTCACACCTGCGCTGCTTCTGCCTGCGCTTTTTCGAGACGTGCGCAGGCGATATCAAAATACTGGTTAGTCATTTCAATGCCGGTAAACCGTCCGCCACGGGCAAGTACAGGGATGGCGGTGGTGCCGCTTCCCATAAACGGATCGAGAACGTGCGCATCCGGTGCCAGCGGTTTAACCAGCTCGGCCATCAGCTGAACCGGCTTTGCGGTCATGTGAAGTTTTTCGGACGGGACAACACGCTGCGTAATCACACCCGGGAACGGGCCACCGTGCGGGCATTTGTCGAGTTTTCCGTTACTGCCCCAGACCACATACTCGGCCTGATGCCGGAAATAGCCGGTGTGTGGCGCACGGGAAGCAAGCGTTTTATCCCAGACAACCAGACCGCGCCACAGCACACCACCGGCCTGAAATGCATCGGTAAGCGCCGGTAGTTGTCGCCAGTCACTGAACACCATGAAATAACCGCCGGGATTCAGCCTGTGCAATGCATGAGAAATCCACATGGAACACCAGAACGCCCAGCTGCGCTGGTCGCGGTTATCGCCGGTGAACTCGGCATACTGAGTGTGACCGACATACTTGTCCGAAGGGGCCATGCTGCGGTCTGATTTGTGTGTGCCACCACTGCTGTAAGGCGGGTCGGTAATGACGGCATCAAAACGTTCAGATAACGCTGGCAGCACATCAAGAACATCACCGCAATACAACGTTGCGTTACCAATAATCTGTTTTTGCATTACAAATCCCGAATATCAGACGGCCCGGAAAACCGGGCCGCTGTGGTTAACTGAAATTATCCTCAAGCTCTTTAGCGAAGCCTTCGAGCACCTCAAGAAACGGGGCATACTGTGCCGGGTGACGCTCCTTGATGAACGCGCCGAGCCGCTGCACCACTTCCAGTGCCGTGGCCAGCCGGTCGGTTTCCGGCAGGATTTTTTTGCTACTGGCCACCGCCTTACTGAGGCTGTCGGACAGACTCGCCAGCAGTTCGACGGACTCCTGCGGCGGGATGTCCGGGTTCTGGTTCAGCCGTTCAAGTGTCGTCTGACACTTCACCACCAGACTGATAAGCACGGTGCGGGCGACACTTTCCAGCCCGTCACCGGCGAGCGCGTGCGCGGCCCGCAGCTTGTCCCAGTCGTCGCCGTTCTTCATCGCCTGCGTTTTCCAGCGCCGCGCGGTGTCGTGCGGCACGGCGTACTTCATGGCGACGATATCCAGCGGAAGCTGGTCAAAGATGTACCCGTTACGGACTTTGTCCCTGATATCCTGTGACCACGCCATTAAGTGTCCTTCTGAGCCTGTTCAATCCTGCGCTGAACTTCGTCGGGATTTTCAAGAACAAACACGTTTTTCCCGGTATCCAGTTCAATGACAGTGCCATCATGTGTACCGTACTGGCGGTAAAAATGGGTGATGCGTTCAGCAAGCACCATGACAGCGCCAGCACCTCCTGAACCTCTGTATTCTGTAAATCTGATAATGCTCACTGTGTCAGACCTTCGAAAAATCAGTTCTGCGAACACTGCCGGATACCGTCAATAATCCGGCAGACCTGCGCCGCCGCGTCAAACAGCTGGCCCGCTCTGTTAATGTCTGTGCATCCCACCGGAAGCAACATCACCAGAAACAGGGCCAGAACACAGCGCGCGGCTTTACGTGGCGTTCTGTGGGTCCAGTGACTTCTGTTCATAACCCGTCCCGCATCAGCGTTTTAACTGGAAATGAGGCCCATCTTTCAGCGTTTTCCAGTCTCCGCCCCATTCGATGGCGACACCCAGCTCTGCGGCAGCCTGTTTAAAGGCACGGGCGATTTTTTCGTATAACGGCCAGTCCCATGAAATGGTGCTACCAACGTAAGCCACGACATCAACGGCATCGCCAGTAAGGTGACGGCTGTTCATGGTCTGGCTCTTGCCTTCAGCGACAAGTTGTTTCTGACGTTCTTTCGTGCGTAAACCTTCGGTAATACCAAAATCGACGTCCGACAACGCCAGCGCACGGCGTACAACCGCCACCAGTTGTGGCTTTACGCCAGCCAGATTTTTCTCGCTACGTTGACTGAAACGGAATTTTCCCGACATATTTACCTCCGCAGTAACGAAAGGATTTTTGACAAATTCCCGTGCGCCCACACGATAAGCGCACAGAAAACCAGATTCAGCGCCACAACCAGCCAGCTGGAGTGCGTGTATGTACCGGACAGCCAGCGGAACGGGATGATGATGTAACCGAGCATCAGCCAGTACGCCAGCCAGGTAATCATCGGTTTATGCGCCGCACCGTGGCGGCGATACACAAACAACCCCAGCACAATGGCGAGACACAACCAGACATTCACAATACCGGCAAGGCTACTTTCCATTTTCTCCCCCTCCACCGCACAACTTTGATACGAGGTTGAACAGTTTTGAGAACATACCGAGCAGGACTTTGATTTCCTGCTGATAAAAAAAGGTCAGTATCTTGATGGATAACGCCGAGACACCGACCGCACACAATGCATCAAGCGGTTTGTCGTTGTAATGGGTCAGCCACTGCATCAGTGACGCAGCCACGCCAGCCCCCAGAACGCCAACCACAAACGCGACGAGCAGGTGAATAGCCATTCGCCATACCGGGATTTCTTTCTGCTGCGTGACAACAAAAAGCGCCCCGGCAAACGCGCCCACCACGACCCCGAAATCGGTATTGGTGAGAAGACCAAACACACTGGCACCACCGATGGTGACTGCCACAGCCCCGCCGCCTGATAAGGGTTCAGACATGAGTTTCTCCTGTAAATCTGAGCCACTGACGGCCCGTAAATAACACCCTGTCAAAGGCACAAAAGCCTTTTGCAGGGCGCTATCCCTTAAGGTGCCTTGTGGTCTGAGTGGACAGGGTAAACGGTCTGGTGTGGTGGGTACTGCTGGGGGTGTTCAGCACCCCCAGCAGGTTGATTATCTGGATGGATTAAAGGGAAGCGAGTTTTAATGGTGGCTTATAACATGCCCGCGCCAGCAGGTTAGCTCTTTCCACGGCATTACGCATTTCCCGTTCTGCGTCAATCATTCTGTTTACGGCTGACAGCACTTCATCATGATTCGTTACTGATTCCGGGCTTTGGGCCTGTTTCGCCAGGTAACTGGATAAATTGCACATTTCAGCATGTCGGCGACGGGCTGCATCCCGGGCCTTGTCTGAAAATGCGGTATATTCACCGAGTACTGCATAGTCGATATCGGTGTCAGAACGCATCATTTCGTGTCTCCTTTTTTCTGAGGCCCATTAATCAAAAAGCCCCACCTGGGTGGGGCTTTTCAGCGAAGTCTGTTTTTGTCGTCGGTGTATCAGCTGCCATGCGTACCGATCTGAAATCCCGTAGCGGGGACAGAGCAGTGCCAGCGCCTGCCGGTGTGAGAATCCGTCCCTGATATGCCGCTGTAAATCAGCCATAAAACGGGTGTTACGCAGGGCACGTAACGCATGATCGCAACGGGGAATGTAAAACGGAGCACCGCCAAGAAAGCGGATCAGTTTGTTGATTTCGTCTTCGGTCAGCACATCATGTAACAGGGCATGGACGCCGCCGGTGCGTTCAGCGTGTGCGCCGGTTTTACCGCTTAACGTCACGCCACCAAAAGAACGAATCAACCGGGTCAGGGCGGGGAAGCCAATCACGCTAATCAGTTGCTGCACGGAGTCGGGCAGCAGTGCCTGCGCATCGCGAAGATCTGTTTCACTGAAGGTCTGCATGATGGCGTCTCCGGTAGTAACTTACTGTTATTATAGCCATACATGATCGCCTGTACAGACCATAAAAAACCTCCGCGCCTGCGAAGGTTTTTGTTCATATTATTTTTTATTCTCGTTTATCAACACCAGGTATCCTCTGACATATTCCCATACTTTCTGGTTATCTGTTGGATGCACTTTTCGGCAATCTATGGCTTCATTTCCATAATCGCCAATGTCAGCTTTGGCTTGTGTCAAGAGAATAACCTTCCTGAGAGCGCATCCTCTGATGATATCCTTTGAAATATCATCCCAGCCATTCATGTATGAATAAGCCAGATTACGTTGTGCCTGATAATCGCCCTGTAATGTTTTTTTGATCAAATCTTCCTCTGAATCAGAAGCATGGGATATCCCTGTAAAACATAAAGCCAGAATAAGTAATAACAGTTTTTTCATTTACGTCTCCTTGAATCTTTAACCAGCGCCACCATCACCCCAAAAAGCTGTTCATCCGTCAGCCATTCGATCACATGTTGCTTATACATGTGAGATGCCAGTCCTTCCGCATACGCCCAGGAACGACCGGCATCAGCCAGCAACGCCTCAATTTTGGATAATACCGATTTTCTGCTCATTGCAACACGGGGGCGGCGACCTTTACCGGCGGGCGCTTTGCGCGGAAATCCCTGTTCGTGCATGTATTCCCGGATGATGCGCAGTTCATCGAGATTGCAGCGTGTGGTGCTGGTTTTACCGGTCAGACGGGCCAGCGTCTGGCGATAAAGGGCATCATCCCACCCCAGATACGCCTGACCGGCTTTAATGGCTCCGATCATCTTTTTCAGCATGTTTGTTATCCTCAAAACGCACGGTAAAACGTGAAACGCCAATCCCCGACAGGAACGCGGCGGCACGGTCAAGAGACAGCCACGTCTTGTAATCGCCACGGCGTTCCTGTAGAAAATAGGACACCCCGGCGCGGCGATTCACAGCGAAGAGGTGATACACACCACCGAACCGCTGCACGACGAACTCATCCACGCCACCGCTTTCAGCCTGTTGCCTGAAAGCTGCCATTCCGACTTGTTCAATCTTCATAATGACCAAAACACTACTTTTGGCAGACCAAAACATATGTTTTGGTCTGCGCTTGATTGTTATTTGCTCAATGTGGTGAATTATTTATCACCATCACCGAGCGTCACTTCATGACAGGATGGCGTGCCATTTTTCCCCGCAGAGCAATAAATAAACTTATCCCCGCTGGTCACGGTGGCGCTTCCATCATCACAATGCGTAATGGTTTTGATGAAATTTCTCCTTACCACGCAATGCCCACTTTCCGCATCATCAGAAGCCTTGTTAGTTGTTACACAAAGCGCAATACCCGTAACAATCAGAGCGATAATAAAAATGTCAACCCATCTCATCTTTTCACCCCGCGTAATCAGGTCCGTGTTCCCATCTGGCATCGAGTATTTCCGTTCCATCTGTCCGGCATGGGTTATCAAGTGCCATTTTTCCGCACTCTCCATACTCGACATCGACAAAATCAGCAATATCATTGTCCGTTGCGTTATCAGGAACGTCGATTTCAACCGTTACAGTGATAGTTTTCATCGTGTTGTCCCTCTGTGATTTTTCCAGCGGTTTTGGGCTGCGCTTCTGTTTCGCCAGACACCGTAAAAACGAATAGATGACCACTCCCTAAAACCAAGATATCTATAGCGAACAACAAGCCGATTTGAGATACGGATAAGCTGCCCGGTTTTTGCTATCAGCAGTCTTGCCTTACGGTTTTTCATCATTTTGCTCTCCTGCGTTTCTTTGCTTCGCGTCGTGCAGCTGCAATACCGGTATGGCGCTTTGGTGCCGGGATGATGCTGTCAGCCATAAGGGTATGCGGCTTTGCAATTAGCGCAGAAGCCCAAAAACGAGTCGGGTACGGTAATAAACCGATAAACGCGGCACGCATTACGCACCTCCTTTGGCGTCAATATTTACAGCCTGGCAAGCCTCGTTGAGCACCCAGTCAACCGCGTCTTTCCATGCTCCGGTTTCGACTAGCGGATTCTCACACTTTACCTGTTCATAGAAACGCACTGCTTTAACTAGTCCTTCCGGTACTACCGATGCTGGCGGGGCAGCATAAAGCTCATGCATTCCATCAGGTAGCGAGTGACCTACATACTCACTGAACCCATCAACACGCATGTATCCATCTTCAACAATGAATGACGCTACTGGCAAAGCTACCTCCCGTGCCTCCAGTTCTTCTGCCCACTCCCGAAGCCCTTCAATCTCACCATTACGAGCTATCAGATCGCGACACAGTCTTTCGTTTTCATCCAGCAACGCCTGCACAACCTCCGGCGTAGCAGCAGCATGAAAAGCCTGTAGGTTCTGCCACGTCGTATCCCCCTTCGCGGCCACTGCCACCTCACGCAGTGCCTGATAGTTAATCTCACTCACTGGTTGCCTCCTTTTTCCATATTCGGGTGCTTTTGCCAGTACCGCACACGGTTCTATCTGATTGCCATTAATTCGACACTTTAATTCACTCACTTCAATTCCTCCCGACGACGTACCTGAAGTTCCAGCATTGCGGCCCGGAAATCCTGCCACCATTCCTCATCGGCAACGGGAGTGTTCCGCTCCAGCACCTTGTCCGCATCGGCAATCAGTCTGGTCAGGCTCTTATCGCTTATTCTGGTTTGCTGGTTCACTGCGCCGCCTCCTGTTTTGCCACTTTAAACGCCCGTAACATCGGGACAGTCTTGCCGGTGATAACAGTTCTCATTAAAAGACCGCCACCGCTCTCATGGTGCACTTCAGGGGCTACAAACAGCGCCGCATCTACAACCCGGCAATAGCGACGGAACTCCCAGAACCAGCAGGTGACAATGATTTTTGCGGTAACCCCATAGTCATAAAATTCAATATTCATTTGCAGTTAAACCTTCTTTTGTGACGTTCTACGGCGGCTTTCATGGCGTTGTGCACGGTTCTTTTAATAATCCGGCGTCCCACACTGTCATAGAACCGCCACCGGGAATCCCCCGGATATTTAAGGAACTCAACCGCCGCGCTACCGTCATTCATCCTGTATTCGTGGCGTTCTCCGGGCGGCTGGTATATTGCTTCGGTAACACTGAGAAGTTTAAAAGCCATCGTTACACCCTCCCCAATGCCAGTGGTCTGTTGCTCTGACCATTAACCCCCTGATGCAGCCTGGCGTTTTTCCCGGCGATAAAACCGGCAGTAGCGGCAAACTCTGCACCCCGGCACGCTTTAGCTGTGCGCATATCCCCGTCGCGCAGCCCTTTCGTGCTGTGCAGGTTCTTTCTGTAAAGCTCAAGGCGACTTTTTTCTTCCGGGGAGACGTCATACACCGCAATGACATCACGGACACCAAAGACCCAGCCTTCGCAGAACTGGTCGCCACGGGCTACCCGCGTGGACGGGCCGCAACGTTTGCAGTGTTTATCCTGATATTTTTTACGTTCAGCCATCATCTGACGGGAAAGCACATCAAACGCGTATGCCGCAATTTCCGGGCGGCTGTCAGGACCATAAAAACGAACGTAACGTTTGAGTGAACCAGAAGCCCGGTATTCACCTGAGATGTAACACTCGACACCGAAGGCTTTACATACCAGGTCACACAGGATGTGCATATAACGCGGCGGCGTACTGGCATCACTCGGCGCACCCGCGCTGGCAGCTTCCTGAATGTCGAACAATTCCGCGTCGTTTTCGCTGATACCATGCTGGCGCATATAAGCCTGGGCTTTTGCAATAGCGTTAGCGGCTTCTTCCGGGCTTGATGTTCCTCTGGCAAGGCGTAACAGTTTTTTGATTTTGGCAATGTATTTGCTTTTATTTTCCATAATGAATCCCTCAGATTCAGGCGTAAGCCAGCCCCGGCGGGTTTACGCCTGTTTTAAATAACAATTAAAAACAAATTAAATTAATGCGCTGCTTTCAGTGTTTCGACTTTTACGAAATAAGGCTCGACATTAATTTCAACCACACAACCACATTTAAAATCTCTGGCCGGTGCAACAGTTTTTACCACCCGACCACCACGCACCGCCTGATGTGCAATGTGCATGAAACGAGTACCAGGCGGATATAACTGATTAAAGCGTTTCGCGTTCATGAATCGGCTTCCATCCTTTCTGGTGAGCATTGGCACAGAACTGTGCCCGGTGTTCTGCCCAGATGCGGCGCAGGGTGCTACACGGGCTTTGCGCTGCCTTACGCCACAGCTTTTCAGCCTCGGCATAATCGCCGCGTTGTTCTGCTCTGGACGCGCCCAGCGAATACGCCGCGCAACTATTTCTGGCTCTGTACTCTTTGATATCCTGATGCATGTTAAACCCCTGCAATATCAAGCGGGATTGCGCGGTATTCATCAGAATCACCGACGCGCTCATACACGCGGATATAGCTTCTGCTACCAACCACCTGGACGGCTTCACCAATCAGTTTCATGGCGTTATCCCAGCGTTCCTCCGTAATATCGAGACGACGCAGAGCCAGAACGCGACCGGTGTTGATGTTGCCTTCCTTGTCCGTGCTGAATGCCTCACTGATGATGGCCTTAATTTCAGGGCGTGCGCCTTCCGTCCAGTCAGCCAGACAGTCATCAATCAGCGCCTTCGCGGTCTGAATGCGTTCATCAAGCGCGATACGGTCCTGCATGGCGCGCTGAATCTTGTAACGCCCGTCAAAGCTGTAAAGCGTGATATTCCCTTTTTTACCGCCTTTCACAGCGCCGTATTTCTCCGCCGACAGGTCAATAAACGCCTGAATATCACCAAACGCACGCAGTTTCAGTTCACGCAGTGAGGCGGAGGCAGCAATCACCATCTCCACCAGCTCACCGACCAGCTGCTCGCGGTCGCGGTCAATATCTTTGATAAGGCTTTCAGGTGTCATTACGCCACGGGCATCCACCCAGTAACCTTCAGGTGCCTGAGTTTTCGTGTATTGCTTAACTTTATTTTCAGTCGTCATAATTAAATTACCTCAGTGATATTTACAGATTAATTTGTGTTATGTGCGCAGGGCGCAGCGTTTTCAGAAAAAATATTCACGCCGTTGTAGTCATTTCTCAGTGCTTCCTTGATAACATCATGTAATCCTGTTGCCACCTGAAACTCCCTTTCAGAAGCGCCATCCTTCAAATAACTTCCTGTAATCTGGGTTAAAACCCTGCCTTTTTCATTGGTATAGATAATTACTTCTAACTTAACCGCCATGTTTTTCTCCTTTGAAATCAAACGATTTAAAAATAATTTCGTTCATAAAACAGTGAGTTTTTATGATAATGTCGGAAACCTGCTCTCCCGTGACATCAGGCGGCAACTGATACGTCGCGACAGCTTTCTCCGGTTTACCAGGCCTGTCCAGGCTGAAGGTTAACTCAAGCTCTAATGACATTTTCAGTTCCTCGTTTTACTGCCATACGACGGTGCAGCCGTCGATACAGGACGTTTTCACCACGCGGCGCAGGCCGCTGAATGTCTGGATGATTTCCGTTACCGGCCATACAGGACCACCCACGGGCGGGCAGGCATAAACCACAGGTAAACGGTGATGCTGCCCCGTTACACGACCGCCAGTGGTGTGGATGGCCACACGGGCACGGGAACGGACGGCGTTAATGGTCTGCTTGTCCATCGTCTTGTTCTCCATCAGTGAATTAACATTTCTGCGAATTTATCAATGGCCTGCACACTGACCGGTGCATCGCTGATATCACAAATCCGGTACACACCGCGCGCCAGTTTGAAGAGGCGGCGGGCATTACCCAGCGAGCGTACGTAAAGCGCCTCGCTGATTTCCGGTTCTGCTGCTTCCGGCATCAGCCCGGTGGCTATCTGGTTAAAATCTTCCTGCGCCAGCGTATCGCCCAGGTTAAGCGCCAGCGCCACACGGCTGTATAACTGGGCGAACTCACCGCGACGTCCCTTGAGGTTAATCAGAAGGCGTGGCATACCCGCCAGGACAATCCCGATACCCGCTTTGTCATGCAGACGGCGCAGAACCTCCAGTGCGCGATAGGGGAGCAGTTCAGCCTCGTCCACCATCAGCAGGCGACCGGAATCACGCAGTTCTCGCACACATGCATCAATCAGTTCGTGGATATTGCCGCGAACTTTTACCCCCAGCTGGCGGCACAGCTCCTCAAGCAGTGTTCTGGCTGTATAGCCCGGGTCGGCTTCAATCAGGACCGCATCCCGGTTTCTGGCGGCGTATTCACGCAGAATCATTGTTTTGCCAAGACCTGCCGCGCCATACAGTACGCAGATTTCACATTCCAGGTGAGCATAGGCCAACACCTCCAGTCCTTTGGCAGCCATACCGGTGGCAACAAATTTCGCTTTAATACGGCGGCTGTTTTCCTTTTCCCGCTCACGGGTCACAAAGGCGAAAATGCGTTCTTCAATATCAGCCATATCGCCCTGATATTTACCCTGTAAATACTGGTTGATAACGGCGCTGCTACGACCAATAGCACGGGCGACGTGGGTTTGCGTATAGCCGCGACGGGCCATTACGTCATTTAATTGCGTAATTAAACTCATAATTAAATACCTTTTAAATTAACGGTTGTTTGTGCCGTTTTTCTTTAAATTGCGTTCGCGTTCAGATGCGAATAAATAAAGTTCTTCTTTTTCCTTTTTCTCCGGGCGCTCCAGTCCATATCCCAGATTAAAGTCAGGCTTCTGCGTAATGGCCGGGGTAAGCTCGCGTTTAGCTTCTTCGATTTTCTGCGTGGCCCGTGCAATGCGGCCCCTGACGCGTTTCTCCAGTTTTTGCTCGATAACTGGTTTAGCGAAGGCATCAACCTTGTTACCGTTCCAGATGGCATCGCAGATATAAGAGCCATCAGCCCGCCGGACAATGACGCTGTTTGCATCATGAATATCGTAACTGACCCTGACTTCATTCCCGTGCTCTGCGGCCAGCTCATATGAGTAATAAATATTGTTGAATAACTGAATTTCCCCGCGAAATGTTTTGCGCGTCACTTCCGGTCTGAACATTTCATGCAGTTCTTCCGGCGACAGCATGTCGATTTCAGCCTTTTGCTCTTTTATCAGTTTCCGGCGATACGCTGCCGGGCTGTAATATTCGCCATCCTCTTTGCGAGGAAGGCTGCTGTGTGGCCGGTTGTTATAGCGTCTGACCTCCAGCTCTATGGCTGCCATCAGTTGCTCAAAGGTAGGGATTTCATCCCTCGCCTTAACCTGCCGTTTTGTCAGCTCTTTCCCTTTGTGGGTGGCCTTAATGGCTGACTGCATAATCCGTTGCTGCATCATTACGGTTTCCTTGTCTGCATCCCTTGCGCAGTACGTCTGGAAACTCAGAGCCACGTCTTTGGGTATTCCTTTGTTTGCCCGTTCAATCACCCCGCGCCCCTGCGGGTTACCTGGTATCCCCGTGTGATGTTCCACACCCAGACGGGGCAGAATCCCGGTAATATCGGCATCAAGCACCCGGTTTTTTTCGCCGCCCCCGTTATCGGAGTAATAAATCAGCGGTATCCCGTGCTGTGCCATGCCGTAACGCAACGCATCAGCAACAGCTATCACGTTCTCCGACAGGGACAGTGACCAGCCCACAACAAAGCGTTGCCCCGCATCCATAACCAGCGTCACTTCTGGCCGGAAAATATTGCCGGTCAGGGGGTTAAACGCGGTCATTTTCATACAGTGACCATCCCCGACCCATACCGCATTAACCGGTAATGATGTCCAGTCGCGCCGCACAAAGGGATTGAGCGAACGCCAGGCTGAACCGGTGGAGCGGAAACGCTCTTTAACAATCACCGGGACGCTGCTTAACACCCGTCTTACTGCGTGAACTGAAGGCAGTGCCGCCAGCATTCCCGCATCATTCGCGTGTTTTTCATGCCACCAGGCTGAAAACTCACGATACGCATATTCAACAGTCGGGCGCTTCCATGAGCGATAGAACATAAAGAAATCGCTCAACCACCAGACCTGCTCCCACGGTGTTCCCTTATGATGACCGGGAGCCAGTAACGCCAGTAACTGATTGGCATCACCGCGCGCCATCACCCAGCTGGAGTACCAGCTATCCAGGCTGCCGGTGCTGACACCGGTTCGCTTTCCCTGACGTGCATTTGCAGTATTCGCTGCTTCGATAATGCGGTCAGGTAACGCCCCCATGCGCACACCATCAACGATGTGCTTTAAAGCGGCCTTCCTGGTCATTCCGGCATACTCGCGCAGCTTATGCACTTCAGTAGCCAGCAATATCCGCGCATCAGCGATGGCCTTTTGCTTGTCGGTCAGTGACTGGACTTCGCGTAATGCCAGCTCCGGGCATTTGACCATCACCTCCAGTTCATCGCGAACGGCGACGTTTTTAACTGCTTTCTGCTCAACTACGGCGGGCAGTTGTGCATCTTCCAGGACCTGATGAGTCAGGCGCTTACGTAAAACTTTCTGCGCTTCAGCGGGCAGGCAGTCGATGTGATACTCGAATGCTTTGGTGCCTTCGCGCTTGCGCTTCCATTCTGGGTGCGTCTCTGTGATCCGATTGAGCGTCCAGCGCACCCCCTGAACTGTACCGGGCAAACCAGGAAGACCGGCCAGCTCATTGGCTGAATAAAACATTACGCCGCCTTACTGGCATACCGGCTTGGCCAGATCTCCGCAGGTTCCACACCAATAGCATCGGCTATGATGCGTTCATATTTAGGGCATGAGCGATACAGTGCATTTTTTAAAGAGTCTTTTTTTAGACCAGCGCGTTCAGAAAGTTCACGCAATGTAAAACCTTTGGTGTGCACAGCGGCAACGATGTACTCGCGGTGCCAGTCTTTGTTCATTACTTCATTTCTAACCATCATTAGGTTACCCTTAAAAGTTATCCGTGCGGATAACACCGCCGTGTTATCCCTTCGGATATAAGTATTGATCCACAAATAGAAAATTACAAGCTTTCTTTTCTTTCTTTGGTGAAAAGAAAGTCTTTTTGAAGAAAGCACATGTAAATCAACACGTTAGAAGGAAAGAAAATGAGTAAACAAATCGCTGATGATTTTTCCTTTTCTCAGGATAGAAAAGAAAGCATTCAAGACAGAATCAAACAACTGATTGGCACCAGGAGCCTGCGTAAAGCCACCTCAGACTGGGGATTACCGTACTCGACCATAAATAACTACTTTGAAAAAGGCACGACACCTGGCCTAAATGTGGTCGCTACAATAGCAAAATTAGAGAATGTATCACTGGAATGGCTGGTCTACGGTGAGAACAGAAGTGTTCCAATGGTAGAAAAATCAAGGGTGACTACAGAAGACGTTAACCGCCCCGATACAAGTATTGTTGACGAAATACTAAGACGAGCCGCTCCAGAAGATAGAGAGCGTCTTATTGATATGCTTTGTTGTATTGGTATCAAAGGAGTCCTGGAACGCCTACAACAACCCACCAGGCAAGCGAAACAGGCCTACAACGACCTAGACGAACAGGAGAATGCCATCAGAAGCCTGAACATCAGGGAATCGCTAAAAGACGCCATATGTATGGCATTAGATGGTAACGAAGAAATTGACAAAGAGATTTTGCGCCGCATCGAATCTCATATACGAGCTAGGTCGCCAGGTGGTCAGACCGTTGCCACGCCGGAGCAAGAAACGAAGCCTGTAAACAAGAAATCAGCATAAGCGCCTCGTTTTGGCGGGGCGTATGCTGTTAGCTAATCAGCAATAACCACAACAAAACCGAACACAACAGATGAGAACAAATTGAGGAAAACGGGCAAGGATAAAACACTTTTTAAAAGCATTTAAAACCCGTTAAGTTTGTAGCAGAACCAGATCAAAAGCGCCCAGAAAAAAGCGCAAAAAAAAGCGTTTTTGGTCATTTCTCACAAATCCGCCCAGAATCACACTAAATCACCACACCCCGCGCCACACAAGGCTTGCAGGTTCTACCAGGCTGCACGAACTCCGCCCAGAATTGATCACCACCCCACAATCTCGGTGGGAACGCCCATCATGTTGTAGGAAACAGCGGAGAACCAGTCGAGATTGGGGAACATCTTTTTGCTCTCCCACATCACCGTTTCCAGGCGATCGGCAATGTTGTACATCTTCAGCGAGCCGCCTTCCTGCGAGAGCTGCTTCGCCACACGCTTGATCACCTGATGGCGCGGGTCGGCGATGGTATAAACCGGATGGCCAAAACCAATCACCACTTCTTTGTTTTCCACGCGCTTGCGGATATCCGCTTCGGCTTCGTCCGGCGTTTCGTAGCGTTGCTGGATCTCCAGTGACACTTCATTCGCCCCGCCGTGCTTCGGCCCGCGCAGTGCACCAATCGCGCCGATAATGGCTGAATACATATCAGAGCCGGTGCCCGCAATCACCCGGCTGGTAAAGGTGGAGGCGTTAAACTCATGCTCGGCGTACAGCACCAGCGAAATTTGCATCGCCTTTTCCCAACTTTGCGACGGCTTTTCACCATGCAGCAGATGCAGGAAGTGACCGCCGATAGAGTCGTCATCGGTTTCCGGCTGGATGCGTTCGCCGTTGTGGCTGTAGTGATACCAGTAGAGAAGAATCGAACTCAGCGACGCCAACAGTTTGTCGGCAATATCCCGCGCGCCGGAGACGGTGTGCCCCTCTTTTTCCGGCAGCGTGCAGCCGAGCGCGGAAACGCCGGTGCGCATAACATCCATCGGGTGCGACGCCGCAGGTAAAGCCTCCAGCACGGTACGCACGTTAGCCGGTAAACCGCGCAGGGCTTTCAGTTTCGTTTTGTAAGCGGCGAGTTCGTCACGGGTCGGCAGTTTGCCGTGGATCAGCAGATGCGCCACTTCTTCAAATTCGCAATGTTCTGCGAGATCGAGAATATCGTAGCCGCGATAGTGCAGGTCGTTGCCGCTTTTGCCTACGGTACAAAGCGCGGTGTTACCCGCCGGAACGCCAGAAAGTGCCACAGATTTTTTTGGTTTAATGACATGGGTACTGTTTTGCAGGATCGTTGTGTCGCTCATGTTGTCCTCGTCATTGTTATCATTTGTAGGGTCGAGATTGTTGTCGGATGCGACGCCATGCGTCTTATCCGACCTACAGTTCAGTACACCTCGTAGGCCTGATAAGTCGCGTCAGCGGCGCATCAGGCATCGGTTGTCGAATACAACCACCAGACGTTTGTTTATTTCGCCTGGCTACGGGCAAACAGGTCGTCGAGCTTCTCTTCGTACTGGTAGTAGTTGATGCTTTCGTACAACTCGTTACGGGTCTGCATGGTGTCGATCACGCTTTTCTGCGTGCCTTCCTGGCGCAGGATGTTGTAGACATGTTCAGCGGCGCGGTTCATGGCGCGGAATGCTGAAAGCGGGTACAGCGCCATTGCGACATGGGCGCTGCGTAATTCATCGGTGGTGAACAGGGGCGTGGCGCCAAATTCGGTAATGTTGGCGAGGATTGGCACCTGCACCGCATCGGCAAACTGGCGGTACATGGCGAGTTCAGTAATCGCCTCCGGGAACAGCATCTCGGCACCGGCTTCAACATAGGCTCGCGCGCGTTCGATCGCGCCGTCCAGACCTTCCACTGCCAGCGCATCGGTGCGCGCCATGATCACAAAATCAGGATCGGTTTTCGCATCCACCGCCGCGCGGATCCGATCAACCATCTCCTCTTTCGAGACGATCGCTTTGTTCGGACGATGACCGCAGCGTTTCGCGCCGATCTGATCTTCAATATGCAATCCTGCCGCACCGGCTTTAATCATCGATTTCACAGTACGCGCCACGTTAAAGGCCGAAGAGCCAAAGCCGATATCGGCATCAACCAGCAGCGGCAGCGAGCAAACGTCGGTGATACGCCGAATATCGGTCAGCACATCATCAAGGGTAGAAATACCGAGATCGGGTAGCCCCAGCGAACCTGCCGCCACGCCACCACCGGAGAGATAAATCGCCTGATATCCGGCACGCTGCGCCAACAACGCATGGTTGGCGTTAATGGTGCCAACAATTTGCAACGGAGTTTCTTTGGAGAGTGCGGCGCGAAACGCTTTACCTGGAGAGTGTAGAGACATAGCCCATCCTTTGTTATCAACTTGTTATTTTCGTTGATAAACACAAAGCAAGGGCTATGCCACAATTGATAAACTCAAAATAACCAATACATTTCAATTTGTTAACAAAAACACTCTTACTTAATCTGCAAATATGCGTTTCAGTTAACGTTTCAGGCAATGTTTCACCGTGTTTCATTGCAACAATTATGAAACAAGACTAAACCCAATATTCGGTTTCTTAATTCTTTGGGGTGCTATGGCACATCCACCACGGCTGAACGACGATAAACCCATTTTTTGGACGGTATCAGTGACGCGCTTGTTCGAACTGTTTCGCGATATCAGCCTTGAGTTTAATCACCTGGCGAACATAACGCCTATCCAGCTTGGCTTTGAAAAAGCGGTGGCCTACATCCGCAAAAAACTGGCAAGTGAACGCTGCGACGCTATCATCGCCGCTGGCTCTAACGGCGCGTACCTGAAAAGCCGCCTGTCAGTGCCCGTTATTTTGATTAAACCGAGCGGCTTTGATGTGTTACAGGCGCTGGCAAAAGCCGGAAAACTTACCTCATCGATTGGCGTCGTTACTTATCAGGAAACCATTCCGGCACTGGTGGCGTTTCAAAAAACCTTTAATCTGCGTCTCGACCAACGTAGTTACATCACCGAAGAAGACGCACGCGGGCAGATTAACGAGCTAAAAGCTAGCGGCACCGAAGCCGTGGTCGGTGCCGGGCTGATTACCGATCTGGCAGAAGAAGCCGGAATGACCGGAATTTTTATCTATTCCGCTGCCACCGTGCGCCAGGCGTTCAGCGATGCGCTGGATATGACACGCATGTCTCTAAGGCATAACGCCCAGAACACTACCCGCAACGCCCTGCGTACTCGTTACGTTTTGAGCGATATGCTTGGTCAATCGCCACAGATGGAACAAGTGCGGCAAACCATTTTGCTCTATGCCCGATCCAGTGCGGCGGTGCTGATTCAGGGAGAAACGGGAACCGGTAAAGAGCTGGCGGCTCAGGCGATACATCGGGAATACTTTGCCTGTCATGACGCTCGCCACGGTAAAAAATCACATCCGTTTGTTGCCGTTAACTGCGGAGCGATTGCCGAATCATTGCTGGAAGCGGAGCTATTTGGCTATGAGGAAGGGGCATTTACCGGCTCGCGACGCGGAGGTCGCGCCGGGCTGTTCGAAATTGCCCACGGCGGCACGCTGTTTCTTGATGAAATTGGCGAAATGCCGCTGCCTTTGCAGACTCGCCTGCTGCGGGTGCTGGAAGAAAAAGAGGTCACTCGCGTCGGCGGACATCAGCCTGTTCCGGTAAATGTGCGGGTCATCAGCGCCACCCACTGCAATCTGGAAGAGGATATGCAGCAAGGACGTTTTCGCCGTGATCTGTTTTATCGACTGAGTATTTTACGTCTGCAATTGCCGCCACTGCGCGAGCGGGGTGCGGATATTCTGCCGTTGGCGGAAAGCTTTTTAAAAGTGTCTCTGGCGGCGCTCTCCGCCCCATTTTCTGCTGCGTTACGCGAGGGGTTAAATACCTGCCAGGTGGTTTTATTGCACTATGAGTGGCCGGGAAATATTCGTGAACTCCGCAATATGATGGAGCGACTGGCGCTATTTTTAAGTGTGGAACCGACGCCGGATTTAACGCCGCAGTTTTTGCAACGGCTACTGCCGGAATTAGCCCACGAGTCGGCGAAAATTACCGCCTCTCCCTTGCTGACACCCCAACAGGCACTGGAGAAATTTAATGGTGATAAAACAGCAGCGGCGAATTATTTAGGCATCAGCCGAACGACGTTCTGGCGGCGGCTGAAAAATTAAATTGCCGGATGCGGTGTGACCCCCTATCCGGCCTACAAAATCATGAATTTCAATATATTGCATTCACCGATAGACGTGCACATCGGGCATATTTACATGGCTTCAGAATTACTTCTTCTTATAAATATTTGCCGTGCCGTGGATCTTATTGTCAGTCTGACCGGAGGTCAGTACCAACACATCAGCACCTTTTTCATCCGCTTTTTTGATTAAATCTTCTTTTGCATCTGCAGTCGACATTTCATTACTTGTTGAAATATCACCTATTTTTTCATATTGCGATTCAACCTTTTCAAATTCCGCTTTAGTCATCAATTCAGCGGCATAGACGTTTGTGACAACAAAAGCTAACGCACCAACTAAGAGCTTAGTTCCAGTTTTCATAGGTGAACTCCATAATGTGTGATTGGCTAATGCCCTGAAGCTAACAGTCATCATCAGGGTTGATTAATAAGTAGTTCAGCGGTTAGGAAAAATCCACAGGAAAAGAGAATATATTTGTATTGTTCTTAATGCGAACCACTCTTGTCCGACTGGTTAATAACTTTCACTGCAATTATCGCTGGTGTTATTTGAATTATTTTTTATAAAAATCTCAAATTTTCACTCTGCCAGATATTCAATATAAAACTTACGCCACCCACATTATTTTTCTGAACAAAAAAAACAAAACAATCTATTGAGTTGATTTTTATAAGCATTATTTGCTGGTGATGCTGCCAACTTACTGATTTAGTGTATGATGGTGTTTTTGAGGTGCTCCAGTGGCTTCTGTTTCTATCAGCTGTCCCTCCTGTTCAGCTACTGACGGGGTGGTGCGTAACGGCAAAAGCACC
>Ga0209547_100060_pt1 | contig 28371 bp, 31 predicted proteins | sample UppTromicrDC3115_FD_185843 | JGI IMG/M metagenome (GOLD analysis project Ga0209547, IMG submission 185843) | Upper troposphere microbial communities from Oklahoma, USA - DC3-115 (SPAdes) (version 2) | ecosystem: Environmental > Air > Outdoor Air > Unclassified | place: USA: Oklahoma | collected...
AGCATAAAAAATCCCCCACGAGCTTTATTACTAAATTCAATACAAACAACAAATTATGCTCTTAACGTACGTTTTCGTTCCATTGGCCCTCAAACCCCGTGACTGCCGAGCAGCATCAGCTTTTCACCTTCAGCCACCGGAAGCGTCCCGGGCTGATACAACCGCCAGCTGCTGTCCATGTCCCGGACCTTTATCAGCAGACTTCTGCCTTTCTCATCCGTCAGCGTCAGTGTACGACTGCGGGCCGTCACCCGGTCAATGGTGTAACGCTCAGACTTCCGGCGCTCTGCATCATACCGTTCCAGTATCTGTCCTTCCCGGTAGCTGTCCGTCAGTCTGCGGTTTTTACTGTCAAGAAACACCGGCGTCAGCGTGGATATCGTTACCTCCCTGTCGCCCAGCGCTCCGGTCGCTTTCAGTGACTGACGGATGGCCTCTGTCAGCGCCCGCTGCTCGCGACCGGGAGCCTGTGCCACCACACTCTCACCCTGTGCATGCAGAACGGCATAATCCAGGGCCAGTTGTTCATAACGCTGCCGGCGGTCACCGTGACTTACCACCGACACCCTGACGCCCCTGTCCGTTCCCCCCTGAAGCCGCACCACGCCGGCGTCTTCCAGCGTGGCCAGCGCATTTCCGGTGCCCTTACGACCACCACCGTCCATCAGCACCACCTGCACATTGTTACGCAACGCCTGGTCAAGCAGCGTGACAGTCTCCTTGACAGACAGTTTTTCCGCGCCGGCAATCACCAGCGTGCTGTCATGCTTCAGCCCTTCCCCGGTCAGCAAATCCTTCCCGCTCACTTTTCCGTTCAGCCCCTGCTGCTCTGCCAGAAAAGTAGTCATCTTCCTGTCCGGTGCCATCACCTGCACCTGGCGTCCCTGACCTTCTGCCATCGCCACAACAGCCTGTATCTGCTCCCGCTGTGTCGCCATTCCCCGCCCGGTGCTGATAATGGCCACCGCAGGCAGTGTGTCAGCCAGAATCGCAGCCGCGCCCTGCAGGGGCATTTCAGGCCGCATGCTCACCATTACCCGGTTTTCGCGCATCGCCTGCTGCGCCAGCTGCTGCACGCTCAGCTCATCGAGCAGATGAATGGAGGAGGTGAAAAGCCCCTTTTCCTTATCAAGTGGCACCAGTTCGCCGCTGCTGATGGCCTGCTCAATCCCGGCACGGGCCAGGGCAATACTGCCCGGTTCAGCCTCCACCAGTGCCAGCGTCCTGCTCAGGACATCGGAGTAGGTAAACTGCGCCCTGCGGTCGCTCAGCAGGGAAATAGCCTGTGACACAGCATCCCGCACCACTGACGGTACGGTCACACCTTCACGCTGGTCTGAAGTGGATGAAGACGATGTCTCCCTCTGAGAATACCCTCCTGCTTCTCCTGACAAAACGGCCTTTTCCGGTTCAGAAACAGAACGGGCAGACTGCAGCAGGGCTTCCCGTTCTGCCGCTTTCTCCTGCAATGCCCGGTAACTGAATCCTGTCCGGTCAATACGCTCATGCCACTCTGTCAGCAGTTCTTCTCTGTCCGGCTCTTTCTGTTTGGCGCGACGGGTATCCAGCGCAGCCACACTGCGGGATTTAGCCGATGCATCGCCCCCGACCGCTTCCCGGATTTGCTGACTGCGGGTTGAGAAAATATCGACCGGTACACCTTTAATCTCCCAGAGACCACGCTGGCCGGTATTGACCGTCTCATAGCCCATCGCCTCAACCTGACGACGGAGCGCATGACGATAAATCTGCCCCAGCGCAATTTTGTTGTCATAAAGCGCATCAATGGTTCCGGTACGTCCACGCCTGTCACTGGATAACGTTGACCAGTGCCCCTCCTTTTCGGTCATGTTAAGTAACAGGAGATGCGTGTGGATTTGCGGGTCCAGCTCCCGCGAGGTGTCATGGTTAAAGGCTGCCGCCACCATTTTTCCGGTATGAACGTGCTGGCTGACGCCATCACGCATTATCCGGGTTCCGGTCAGGGACTCAATTTCCCGGCTGACAACCTCAACTGCCTGGTTATGGGCCTCCAGCAGACGGGATTCGCCATACAGCGCAATCAGTACGGACACACTTTTGGGCGCTGATAACGTCAGATCATAGCCACTGCGGTGCACATTAATGCCGCCTTCCATTCTCTCCAGAGTGACGCCATTGGGAAGACGTCCGGCAATCAGCTCATCCAGCAGGAAAGCATCCACCGGTCCTTCCAGTTGCAGCGATTTTGCGCCTTCCCCTAACCACCGGGACTGCATACTGCCCAGAAAATAGTAGTTATCCTGCGCGGTATAGTAGCCGACTCCACTACCAGCAATGGGAGCAATACTCAGCATTACCAGGTTACCTCGCGGTCATCATCCTGTTCACGCGCTTCATTCGTCTGGTGACTCACCAGATTGCGTTCATCCTGTCGCATCGCTTCCTGTGCATGGCAGGTATCCCTGCAGAGCTCTTCATACCGCTCATCGCCCGGATACAGGATTTCCCCGGTTTCTTTGTCCACAATTTCAGTCAGCTCTGCCACAGGCGTCTTTTCTTCCACTGGGTTGCTCTCACCCGTTCCGCCCGTAACCGCAGCTGCTGCCACCTGAGTCACCGCTGCAGCCAGTACCGGATTGTTAAGTGATTCTGCCTGTCCGGCCTGAGACTCCGTTTTGTTCTGTTCGTCATCTTTTCTGGCCTCTCCCTGCTCCAGCCGGGCCAGCAGTGCCGTAATATCCCCCTCTTCCTCTTCGCGGCGGCTGATTTCAGATTCAATCTCCGGATCAAGGCTGTCGTTGATTTCCCGCATCTGCAGATCCTCTGCACAGTCCTTTATCTTTTCGTAACGCATACTCATGCGAACAGCCGGATAATCACCGGGAAACGTGACATAGCAGCTGAGATTGGGCAGTTTCTGAATGTCGGTGTAGTTCACCAGATAGCGGTCTTCTTCCACCTTGCTGAAGGAGACACCGTCACGCACGGTATCCGCACCGTAGCTGTACTGCTCACTGAAAACCTTATCCCGCCGCTGGCCAATCTCACGCTGTACCCATTCCGCTTCCGTGCTGGATGGTGAGCGGAAAAAAAAACGGGTATTCACCAGCCCCAGCATGGCGTCTGCCGTCTCTTTTCCGTAAGTGAAATCCATCTGGGCTTTGGCCTGAAACCCCAGCACAAAGCACCCACCAAACCGTCGTGCCTCCGCCAGCACGCCCGGCAGTTCCGGCAGTTTGTTCAGTGAAGGCAGCTCATCGTAGATAAACCAGACTCTGCGGTGCAAATTTTCTCCCATTCCCAGCAGACAGTTAGCCGCCTGCGCCAGCCACATGGAAATCAGTGGTTTCAGTGACTCATGCTGACGAGCATTACTGGTCACCCACAACCAGCCATGTTGCTTAATCTGTGGATCGTTGACAGCACTCATCCATTCCCGGATGGTAAACGGACGACGTCCGGTACGTTCAATACCCTGCAGATAACGTAATGCCTTGACATAGTTGGTCAGCACACTGCGGATGGAGATGGCGGTCTTTTCCACCTTCTCTTCCACCAGGTTACTTGCCTCCGTACCTGCCAGGTAGTCGCGCAGAGCCTTCAGGTCAATGGCAAGCAGCGTGCGCAACAACGCGTTGTAGGAGTGGATACCTTTCTTTTTCTGACGATATGACACTGCAGAAAAAATGGTACGGGCAGAACTCTGCCAGAAGGGGTCTTCTTTTGCCCCCATCGGAATCAGCGTGCTTGCAGCACTGTCAAAATCCGGAATGGACTCAAACTCACGGAACATATCCCAGTACGCACAGCGGCGATCAAGCGCATTAAGCAGGGTGTCATCCCGTTCATTAAAGTGTTTTTTAATCAGGGAACAGCCTTTATCGTAAATAATGGCCATATCACCGCGTGCCCGGATTTGCTTCAACAGCTTGTTGATAGTGTTGGACTTACCTGATCCCGGCGTGCCATACATCATCAGATACTGCACTTCGCCATTTAATATCAGCGGAAGCTGATCGATACAGATGGAAGAAGCCTGCCCACGGCGATGCATCTCCCGCGCCACCGCTTTCACATCATCAGTCAGCTCACGCCCCCCCATGCGCTCATCCTGAGCCTGTTTTTCCCCCAGACGACGCAGAAAACGGAAAATCAGAAAGGCCAGCACGCCAACAGCTACAGAGGCCCAGAACAAAGCCAGATACAGCTCCTGGAGAAACATATTTCCGGCCCAGACCATATAATCGTCTTTCAGGATCTGCTCCGACGTTGCGTGCAACACCTGCCCGTTCCAGGGAATGTCATAGACCGGAGGAACCCGGTACAACGCCTTTTCTCCCCGGGCGGTAAGTGAAAGCCACCAGTACAGTCCGCCATTACGGATAGTTTCCCAGGGCAGACGTAACCAGAAAAATAACGGCAAAAAGATAACGAAAAACCAGATTAACCAGAATGAAACGCGTTTGTTTACCTGCATGAACATATTCAGCATATAGCTGAATACCTGCCCACCCTGCGTAATATGCTTGGTTGAACTCATAGGGACGCCCGATTGTTAAAGAACAAAAACGATGAAAAACCTGTTAATTATTAAACGGGATATACCATTGACATATCCCACATCACACCTCACTATGGATATACATCACGTATATCCATAGTGAGGTGCCTCATGGAAACGACCGTATTTCTCAGTAACCGGAGTCAGGCAGTCAGGCTGCCGAAAGCTGTAGCCCTGCCTGAAGACGTAAAAAAAGTCGACGTTATTGCTGTTGGCCGTACTCGGATCATTACCCCGGCAGGAGAGTCCTGGGACAGCTGGTTCGATGGCGACAGTGTCAGCGCAGATTTCATGAATGACAGAGAACAACCCGCCGTACAGGAAAGGGAATCGTTCTGATGCTGAAATTCATGCTGGACACGAATATCTGTATCTTCACGATTAAGAACAAACCGGCGCATATCCGGGAACGATTCAACCTGAACTCAGGGCGAATGTGCATCAGCTCAGTTACCGTGATGGAGCTGGTATACGGCGCTGAAAAAAGTCAGTTTCCGGAGCGTAATCTCGCGATTATAGAAGGATTTATTTCGCGCCTTGACGTGCTGGATTACGACTGCGCTGCTGCCACACATACCGGTCAGATCCGTGCTGAGCTCGCCCGTCAGGGACGTCCGGTGGGGCCGTTTGATCAGATGATTGCCGGTCATGCCCGTAGCCGGGGACTCATTGTGGTCACAAACAATACCCGGGAGTTTGAACGTATCTCCGGCCTTCGTCTGGAAGACTGGTGTTAATGCCCTCACTTCCGGTTCAGGCACACGTGAGAATACAGTCAGCCACTTCTCTGGCCTGTTTGACAGAACGAGGCCGGTGCAACGGAATACCGGCCTGAATAACCACCAGATTAAATAACGCATCCCGGCGCTGACGTTCCGGGCGCAGATGAGAGCGATCATCCAGTTCGATAATGGCCCTGACGGTAAAATCCCGCTGATCCACAACCACATAATCACAGTGCCATTGCGAAATCTGCCGGAATAACCTTCTGTTCTCTGCCTCAGAGAACCCTGGGCAAACCTGAACCACATCAACCAGACGGACCTGCGCCATCACCAGCAAAGGGTATCCTGCGAGCGCACGGCAGAGTTCACAAAAAAATTCACGTTCGCGCGCAGTCATAAAATGCTTTGACTGATAACAATGATGTTTTTTTAAAAGCCGGTCAATGTATTTCTGATTTTCCGGATATCCATTAAATTTCAGTCTCCATAACCAATCAATATATACTCACACCTCATCACAAACATTTTGCACTTCACTAATATATTTTCCTCTTCAAGATCCAGGACAGATTATCCCCGCAAAACAAATAACCTTTGCGTTTTAATGTATCACTAGTAAATCACCATGCCCTTCTGACTGACAATAATATTGGGAGGATATAAAAGGCATAGTCACAATAGTTACTGCCAAAAACAGCGGAAAGCGACAAAATTTATTTTGTTGTTTTACGCTGTTGGACAACGAGCCTGCGAGGCGTCAGTAGACAAATTCCCGCTGACGGATTCAACGGGAATAAGAAATTACAGAATATTAGCAATAGATTTTGCTAACTGATCTTCAAGAACCGGTTTGGCTTCTTCAAATTTCAGGTTAACTTTGTTGGCGCTGGACACAATACGCGTCTGATATTTATGCTGGTTACCGGTTTCACTGCTGGTCTGTACTTTATAACCTGACGTTCCCTGTTTCAGCGCTGCCACATTATCAGTCGTCACCTGCGCGGAGGTGCGCTCTGCGATCTGCACATCAGTTACCATGGTGTAGTTGATATCTTCCACCATCGCATCAGCCGCCATTCCCACAAGGCCGGCAGCCAGTCCTACCCCCAGCGTGGCACCGGCAGAATTGGAGTTATAGGCTGTAATACCTGCCCCTAACGCCGCAGCCTGAACAGCGCCCTCGTACCCCCGACTCAGAAAGCCCTGTGCTTCCCGCAAATCCATTTTATCGGCTTTCAGTACGTTCGCCTGAATCCAGTAATGCGCGTCGGCAGGATTATTCACGATACGATAGCCTTTCGCCTGCACCTGGCTGTTAATTTTCCCCTGAAGGCCACTCATGTCCTTATCGGAAGTATTTTTGATTTGCAGATAAACGGTGCGATCCGTGGAAGGTTCAAGCCAGATGGTTTCACTCATCTGGGTTTTGACTTCCAGATTACGCTTTTTAATTGCGGTGCCCATCGCACCACAACCAGAAAGGAGAAACGCCCCCAGAACAACGGCTGCGATAAAGTTATTTTTACGCGTTAATAACATAAATTTATCCTTAAACGAAAAACAATTGCTGATAACACCTCTGAGTTATCGCATTAATCGTACCTGCATTTTCACCAACGATCATCCCAGCGATTGTCATCACTACCCCAGGCATTCCCCCCCACATCAATTGTATTATTTAACATGGGAAGTCCAGTTGCCGGGTTAACTTCATTACTACGGGAACGGGAACAATACGTATCGTCTTCTGAACGACGCTCTCCCCACAGATTAAAAGACACAATTCGAACAAAATCGTCAGGGTATAGTTTTCTCACCTTATAAGAAAAAATGCATGTGAAAATCGCACCAGATAAGGCAAACACCGCTCCCGAGAAAAAGACAAATTGCAAATCAACCCCAACAGCAACAGCGATAACAACCAGGGCCATTCTGCAGGCATGCAATATATATCGGTTTCTCAGCTGCTCTGATTTTGAAATAATATCCGTTTCAGGTTCTATTTTCATAAGAACATGCTGAATGGAGGATATTTCTCCCAGTTCGCCAATTGTGATAGCTGCAGTAAAAAAGTGCGCAACCAGAAGACATACTAATAGCCCCATGGCGTTCTCACCGTAAACCAGGACTGCACAGATCGTCATAAAAAGTGATACAGAAATACAACATGCTGTTATCTGCACACCAAATTTACAACCAGGCCACATACGTAGCCTGTCATCTTTCCAGTTAAACGTTTTTAATTTTTCAGTTAATTGTCCTGGCATAACTCTCTCTTCCTTTATTTATCCTTCCACTTTGCAGCATCCCTCAGACGTTGCATATTCTCTTCATCTTTATCTGAATTCCAGGCACCTGATGGAGACAACGGCAAAGGCTTCTGCTTTTCTTTCTCCTGCGCCAGAGCCTCACCGAAAGCCTTTTCACCCTCCTTATGCTGCCCCGCGACCGTGTTCCGTTGCGTATTCAGTTTCTGCTGAGATGATGCCATTTCCTGCTCATTTTTCAGCACCTGCGATTCCACAGTCTGACGGGTATCACGCACCTGTTTCTGGATCTGCTCTGCACCCTGAACCGATGCGCCGGAAGCCCGTTGCTGCATGTCAGCAAAATTCTCTGCATACGCTCGCTTCAGGTCACTCTGCATATCCACGGCTGGCCCGACGCTGCCCATGCCTTCTGAAGCCCGCAACCGGTTTTCCCTGAACTCCTGCTCCAGCTGAGGTTTCAGTTTTTCATCCACAAATGCCTGCGCCAGTTGTTCCCGCTCCGCCCGCAGTGACGGATTTCCGGCATCGGTCAGCACGGTCGTGGCACGTCCCGGAGCAGACTGATGCACATAGTTAACAAACTCCTGGCTGTAGTTGCTGTTAATGCTTGCACTGTTGTTTTCCGCATAACTGGCCATCTGAGCATATTCATGGCTGCGGTTAAGTGCATCATTATACTGCTTAATCTGGCCCTGCAAATCGCTCAGGTTGCTGGCCAACTGCTCAGACAGGGACGAAGAGGCATTGTCGGTATGACTGCTGTTATCCGTCGTACGATGGTTATTAATGACATCCATGGCATCACGCACATCTTTGGTTTCCTGCACGGTCAGGCTGCGATCATGGTCCGTTTTCGAACTGATATCTGAATTAATACCATGCGATGACTGGTCCGAACCTTTATAGCTGAAATCAGTATTAGCTTTGGCGCTAAGAAGACCAAACAGCTTATCTTTTCCCACGCTTAGCGACACCCCAGCAGTGAAATCACCACTCTGTGATTTATTCAGTACCTCTTTAACCGCTTCAGACGTACTGATACCGGTGCGTTTCGCCAGTGAATCAGCCACGCTGTTCAGTTTATTGATGGCCTGCGTCAGTGTGGTGGCCCGGCTGCTGTCAGCACCGCTTACCACTGTATCGCTGTTGCCCCGCTGCTGTGCCCACTGTGTCAGTTGACTGCCGACCAGCTGGCTGCCATGACTGATGCTGTTACTGAGGCTCTGTACCTGGCTTTCCGCTTCGCGTTGCTGTGCCTGATAACTGCTGCTCAGCATACGGCCAAACTGAATATCCGTCGCCAGACTGGAAATCGCCGATTTACCATCATGCAGAATGCCCCCGCCTGCTGTTTTTATTGTCGTTGCCCCGCTGGCATGCTGGGTCAGCATCTGACCGTCGCGCACAGACTGGTTGGTATCCCATTTAAAGCCAGAGACGTTCTCCATCTGCATGTTGTTAAACGCCCACGTACCATCTGCGGCCTGAGAGGCGGCAGACGAGGCTGTACTGTTAATGGATGAGCCCAGATAGTTCCCTGCCTGTGAAACCACGCGCCACAGACCAAACACCAGGCCGGCAGCAATAAATGGAATCGAATTTGACAGCCAGGCTGCCATCAGCCCGATATCACTGTGAGTCTGCTGGATGGTGTTCAGGTTCGACAGGGAGAAATTCATCCCCTTCGTTTCGCCTTTCAGATAAAACGCCATCGCGTAGTTCAGAATGGCATACAGTGGTGGCCAGCTCTGCAGATAAACAAGGGAGAACACATAGCCTTTCAGTACCGGCAGTGTCAGACCGTGAATGGTGGCCAGCAGAATGATTATCGGAAACATCCCGACCAGCATGGCCATCAGGACGGTATGCATTACCGGCACAAATGTGGCCGCCAGCCCGCCGGATGCTGCCCAGCTGAGGCGCATTTTGCTGTTCGATGACTGGTCCGCCATATTCACCAAGCTGGCGACGTTGCCGCTGGCTGCCGTATGGGTGGTGATACCCTGTTTTATGGCATTCATTACCACATTCTGGCGCAGGATTTCACTGGCATCCCGTCCGCCCTGATAGTAGAAGCCATAGCTGTCCGCCATCATCAGACCGAACAGCGTATCGGCGCTGGCACGGGGGCCAATGAAGCGGTTCACATAGTAATCCCATGTCTTGCCGCCCTTTGTCGTATCCACTTTCAGTTCACGCTTCAGCACATTGTTGGCCAGTGCCTCACAGGTCTGGAATCCTGCCTGCGCCAGGCTGTTGCCACGTGGCACAATCACACCACGCAGCGGGCTGGGCCTACGGAATATGATTTCATAAGGGTCAGATGACTGCATTAGTTCAGCCATGCTGTACTTGTGTGACAACATAATGTCGCCGATTACACACTGCTGCACATACTCCTTCAGCAACGTCGCCAGGTCACTGTTCTGCGCCACCACATCCGTGGTGTTGGCCATCAGCGTGGCACCAAACAACATACCGGTTTTGCTGTATGCCACAGAGTCTGGCGTATGGAACACGGAGTCATAAATTTTCGTCAGGGAGCCTCCAATACTGGTGATAAACCGGAACGGCACCGACAGCCCGGTCGGCACATTATCCACCCGCAGCACCAGTGTGGGATTCGTCATATCGATGATATGCACGGTACGTTTCGGAATAACCAGCACACTGGTTATCAGAATGAACACCGCAATAAACTTCAGCACTTCCTTCGGGTCATGACCCCGGATATAAACAAAAAAGAGTGCCATCGCGGAGAAGAATCCCACAATATGAAACAGGGAGTCCCATGTGGATGTGCCGATAAGCGTGGCCACGCCATTAAATGCCGCCTGGAAGAACTCACCGCCACTCATGACATAAACGGTATCCACCATACTCATCAGTTACCTCCTGTCGTCAGCTGTGCAGAAGATACAGATGTATAGTTCAGGTTCTGCTCATAACGACTCATCAGTTGCGTGGATACCTGCTGACGCAGATAGCCCATGCGCTGCTCCAGCTCCATCAGAGTGTTCGCCTTCACATCCACCTGAGCCTGCAGCCCTTCCAGCTGGCGGGAGGCTTCAGAGAAGTTCTCCCGTAACATCTTCATCTGCTCTTCCGGGAAGTTTTTACTGCCGGCCTGCACCCGGGCCTGACTCAGCAGTTCGTTCAGGTACTGCAGCAGGATGTCATAGGCAATGTAATCAGAGAGTGACGGGTAGAAAGTGGAGATGTTCAGCATCTGCGGGTCCACCTGGTAACGCAGAATGGGCACACTGGTGCTTTCAATAAACCCTTTTTCCTGGCTGGTCAGCGGGTCATCACTGACCAGTTTGTCAGAGATATTCTTTATCATGTTCTGCACACGCTGGTTCAGACTGTTGTTCTGGCTGACCGTCACTGTGCGGTTGCGTGTCTTGAGACAGTCCCCCGTGGATGTACAGCCAAAGATAGTGGCCTGTCCGCCATACATCAGTACCCGGATAAGTCCCTGGTGATTAGCCTGTGGCCCGATAAACTGGATTTCGCCTTTATCATCAAAAATCAGCGTTCCGGTAACGTTCATCACCAGCTCCATCAGCTCGGTGTTACCGTTCATCATGTCGTTCTTCTTCAGAATCTCCCACATCAGATTCTTATTACGCATCACCTGGTCTTTCATGTTTTCTGGTGCCTTATCCAGCACCTTGTCCATCTGACCGCCCACCGTGCATCCCTGCCTCGAGGCAGCCCAGTCGGAGAACATATTGGTTTCACCGGCAATGTCCTGACAGATTTTCTGTGACTGTACGGTGTTCTTCGGCCACAGGCCGCCAATAATGCCCTGCGCAGCCTGGCAGGAGGAGACATTCATGTTATTGAGGTCACTGGCCAGCTTCTGCATAAAATCCTTCACTGACTTCATGCCCGGCACTGCTGTCTGTAACGCCAGGTCAAAAAAGTACCCCACGGCATTCCCCATCAACTGTTTCACAAAACGCTCAATCTGTTCGCTGTTGATAAAGGAAAAGGAGCCCAGATAAGCATCAATACCACCACAACCGGCGGTAATATGCGGTGGAGTAAAGGAGGCTATCTGCAAGGTATTCACCTGATTGCGTAAGAACAGATTGCCGCCGGTGGCATAGCCTGCCGCCTGCCCCTGCCAGACAGCTGCGCGGGTGGCATTGCCCTCAAAGCCCAGCTTGTTAAAGAATTTGTTCAGGTCATTATTCACGTCAGCCTGCACAGGAATAACCAGAACTGCAGCCACAAGGCATGACAGGGTTGTCTGCCGGAGCAGAGATGAAATTTTTGGGTTCATGGTGACCAGAATTCCGTTGGAGTAATCAGAAGAAAAACGGGGGAATCAGAACTTAGTGTGGAAATTCAGGTGATGCTTTCATACCGCTGCCTGTTCCTGTAACGGCAGCGTTCGCAAATTCCAGCGCCTCATCAATACGCTGCCTGAGCGTCTGCTCATCCACAATGCCATACAGCAGTGGCAGTGTTTTCAGGGTATTCACTTCCACCAGGAACGCTGCCGGGGTCACCGGTCGCATATTGCTCCACATATCACGAATCACAGCTTCTGTTGCCGGAATGGCGTCCGGGAAAGATGCATCTCCCATGCCGTCCAGAGTGTACGGGAAAACATCCAGCCCCATCTGTGCGGTCACACGCTTCAGTAACGGGTCAAACTGCTGACAGTAACCACAGCGTGACTGCATGAACAACACCAGTTTGTAGTTCTTCAGATTGACCACCCGACCGTCCGGCAGACGGTAATCCCGGCGTTCAGGGACTGCAGGAGCCACAGGTGATGAAGAGGTGGCTGCTGTCTGCACCTGGCTGGCCTTACCCGGCATTGTTTTGTGCGCTTCAAGCTGGCGCAACTCTTCCAGCGTGGACGCCTGTGTACCGGCAGCAATCAGCAACACCCCCGTCAGGACCTGCTTCCACATATCACTGTTCCCCTGCCGGTGCTGCATGCCATTTCTTCCAGGCATAAAAAGCAGCCAGCCCCAGACCGGATAATCCCATCGTCGCCCCGATAACAAATATCGCCAGCGCATCACGAACCAGCGTCATCTGGTACAGGGCATATGCCAGTTCATCGCCGACAGCCTCTGCAGGCAGGGACAGAAGACCGGCCAGATAAAACCAGATAACGGAGGCAACCATCAGCGCCATTCCCGGGTACATCAGCAGATTTTCAGTAAAACGTTCGCGTGTCATACATCTTTCCATTTATTGCCCTTCACATTCTTTCCACATGTTTTCCAGGCGTTTCTGATAATGTTTATTTCCGCCATGCCCGGCACTTTTTATTTCCAGTAACTGATGAAATGATTTATCCTGCGAAATAATTCTTTTAATTTCTTCCACTGTCACATTAGTATTACAGTGTTGTTTTTTCGCATTCACGACATCTGATGCAACACTTGCAATATCCGGCTGAACACCGGACAGTTTCTGAAGATAATCTCCCGTATATTTATCCGTGTCATTCCCGGCACTGACAGCTGAAAATGAAATAAGTGATACACAGAATAAAGTCGACAAGCATAATTTCTTACTCATAAGAAAAATCTCCATCCGGATAAAATAAATGTTTTTCACGACCGTGGCGCAAAATCTGTCGCCACACTTAAAAATCGTTTCATCAGGTCATCCTGCGTCATGAAGCCATAAGCCAGCGGCTGGTAACGCTCTGCCCCCGGTTCAACCAGGAAAAGTGCCGGCAGATGCGTCACACCCAGCCGCTGAGCCTGACCACTGTCAGGACGCGTCTGCGGCAGTGCTTCGCTCCGGGCACCGTCCATACTGACCGGAATCAGCGCAACGTTGTATTCGTCAGAGAAACGCTGCACCACCTTTGCAAGCTCACCATCCAGTGCATCATTCCCCCGGTAAAAGAAGAACAGCCCGTACTGACTGGCCAGCTGACGAATGGCAGCCACCTGACGGTTCTGGTCAGCCTGCAGCTGCAGCGGGACCGTGCTGTTGTAATGGCTGTACTGCAGGTTGTAATCCAGCTCCGGATGCATCAGCAGGGATTTGGTGGCCACAGCACTGAAGCGGCTGGCCTGACTGGTCCAGAAGTTCTGCATCTTCATGTAGGCCGTAAAATTCTCCACTGTCGGGTAGAGAATGGCGGTATTCAGCCGCTCCTCCGTCATTCGCTGAAGGACTTTCATCTGCGTTGTCGGGGGGAGAGAGGTCAGGGGAACTGTGGCCGGTGGCGGCGTTTCCTTCTCATCCTGTTTCTGAGGTTCGTTGTACCAGTGCCAGCCCACTATCGGTTCATCCACGTAGGTGCGGACCGGTTCACGTTGCGCTCGCCCATGACCGGATATCAGCAGCCCCAGCGAGGTAATAAGCAGTAAAACAACCTGTCTCATCTTACTGTCCCTTTCCTGCGGACTGCTGCAGCGCCGAAGCAACCTGCTCTTTCACACGTTCAGCCAGTTCACTGTCTGACGGAATGGTGGTGCCGGCATTCAGGTCACTGTAGAAGTTGCTGAAATCCATCCGGTCAAACCGCAGCGACTGCAGCTCTTCCACCGTGATGCCCCGGCAGTCAGGATGCTTTCCGCTGCCAAAACCGATACCCAGCTGCCCTTTGCGCCCCTGAGCCTGAACAATCTGTGCCAGCTTCGAATCAAACTGACAGTAGGCTTTCTTCTTCTGCAGGCACACACCCAGCGCCTTCTTCGAGCAGTATGTGCCGACATAAACGGTGAGCAGTTTTTCTTTGGCTTTCCCCAGCGCCTTTTCTTCACTGTCACAGTGTGCCAGACCAATGCCCTGTCCCCAGCCGGAGTCCTTACAGCAGTTGTTAAATCCGGCGATGGCCATCCGGCATTCCACCGGTTTACCGGTGAATGCCCGGACATTCACATCATTCATGGCAGCCACATCCTGTGCCGCAGCCGTGACCGCTGCCAGCGCCGATACCGCCTTACCAAAACCGTCAGATGTTCCGTTCTCAATGGCGTCACATTCACCGTTTGCACAAACCAGCTGACCGCTGCATAACTGCGCTTCCCCGGTCACCTTTTTCTCGCAGGAAAAAGTCACTTCTTCCTGAAGACAGGCGCTGCCACTCTTCTCCTGGCAGTTCACGCGCGATGCCGTACAGGCCGGATTTTTCATATACACATCACAACTGCCGTTATCCGCTTCCTGTTTCAGATACGTGTCTTTCCAGGCCCAGCAGTCGCTGTAAACGGTATAGGTTTTCCCGTCGATATTAATCGTCCTGTTCCCTCCGGCTTCCGTGCACTGACTTCCCTGCAACACTTCTTCAGCCTTATTAAACGGGCAGGTTTCCACCCACTCCACAGAAGGCTTATGTTCGGTAACCTCAACATCCAGAGTCAGTGTTATTGTCACCTGCACAGAGGCCATGTTTTTTAAAAATTCAAAGGTCTTTGATGTCTTCATCACCGGGAATGACTGCCCGGCTGAAACCTGCATATCCGTATCAAACGTCTGATGAATCCGGCCCCATCCATCCCGCACAGGATATGTGCAGTGTGAATTCTGCCCTCCCGTACAAATAGTATCCCTGCGGGGATACGCCACAACGTCGACAGGAAAGTCCCGCCCCATAAGACTGATGGTCTCTCTGACAGAAGCCTTACACTTCTCTGAAATGCTTTCCCGGTTACAGTTGCTGTTCCAGGGAATAATCAGACGCTCACCATCAACGGCAACGTGCAGCAGTCGTCCCTTTTCCGGGATACTCAGTGCACCGTTCCATTTCCAGTTTGTTGTGCTGTAATCAAGCGTGACAACCTTCTGGTAAGTTCTGCGTACTGTCTTACGGACAACGTTATCCTTTATGCCGGCCTTACGGGTGCAGGTCAGCTCCGCTGCCGGTGTCCGCTCGCAGACATGCGACGTGATTTCCGTTTTACTGACATTCACGGTTTCACATTTGTCATACGTGCCGTTCGTGACGATATCGGCTTTATCCTGGACATCAAAACCACCACTGATAAATGGCGCATCCATGGAAATGGGGTCTTTGGGGCGATTCATAATGACTTCTGACGTCAGTTTTCCCACTTCCGAATTATTCAGGGCACTGGCACCTGCGCTCTCGAGGCTGGCTGAGTTTGATGATGTCACCCCACCGTAATGCGCCGATTCCGGCGGATTTTCGGTATAGCCGGGAATCACCTCTCCCGGATTAAAGTTATTCAGAACACCTGAGCCATTTCCCTTCAGGCTGTCCGCAAACTGCTTCCCTGAACTGTATTTATCGCTGGCCTGCAATCCCGTTCCGAAGGTGGTCAGTGCTGCCAGCATCATCACGATAACCCGCTTCATCATTCACTCTCCCTGAGAATCGCTTCAGCCACCGGAGCACACTCTCCTTCCTTCGCCACCCGCTCCAGCGCCGCTTTCAGGCGGATATTACCGCGAATCAGGTCATACCGTTCACCACAGGTCACTACCAGTGCCGGCACGGATGTGATGCCGTATTTTGCAAACTGCATCGGGTCTATCTGAACACCGCCGGTATTTTTCTCCCGGGTAATACGGAATACGGCCTCTGCTGTTTTCCGGAAGTCATTGTCGATGAGTCCGTTAACCAGTGCGGGGATACCCAGCGCCCTGGCCTCCGGCAGCATGCGAATCAGACCGTCTTCCGGTATGGAAAACGATAAAAAATACAGTGCACGCGGTGTTTTTTTACTGCGGGCGGATGCCTGCTGTGATTTTCGGGTCAGACTCTGTATCCACGCATCGTTATGTTTTCCGGGGGCTGGTTGCTGCAGAAATTCCGGTACAGTGGCCTGCCGGCGCAACATATCACTCTGGTCACGCAGGGATTCAATAAAAGCCGCACTGTCCTGCGAAGCACAGACAATGCCGGATGACAGCATGCAGGTCATGGCTATGCTGCAGACAGAGACAATCTTCCACACAGTAATACTCCTGATTAAAATTTACGGAAAAACAGTCAAAAGCAGAGGGATATGATGTTATTCAGAAAGAAGCGCCTTTTTATGGCGCTGATATTCATTACTGGCAGCGCCAGCTTTATTGCATTCAGAAATACCAGAACAACAGCGCATCCTGTTCAGATAATGTCATCCGGGCCAGTTAAGCCGGACAACGCACTGCTGACACACCGGATAATCATGACAGACCAGCATTATGGTCTGACTTCCGATGAAGAAATACAGGCCGCTTTATCAAACACACGGTTTGTGCTTTCAGAAATAAAGAAACAGTGTTCATCAACCAGAAATACCGGGCAGTTTTTGCAGTGCGCCAACAACATTCTGGGCGAGCATTTTTCTTACTAGGAAACCGCCCTCGCCTCAGCGGGTTATTCGCGAAAGATTTCAGACTGTGACCTGAATGTTTATTTATTACTTGATGCAGCAAGGTTACTGAACCGGAAAATAAATATTGTTCATGCTCCCGGACATGCGTTTATTGCTTACACCGCTGAGAATGGTCTGCCGCAGTTCTGGGAAACCATTGAACCAGACAATCATGGTCAACCCGCACAACTATGGACATCTGCGTATGCCAAAACGCTGCATCCTTTTTTTTACACACCACAACCTGAAAACAAGGTTGAGGATATATACCGGTTATTTATATTAAATAAACTACCTGAGAATGAGCGAACCCGTCTGCTTTCCGTTCTGGATGAAACATTGCATGATAATCCACTCTATCTCAGTGCATATTATGGCAATAAGAAAGATATCAATCAGGAGGATGTAAATCACTTACTCTACCTGCTACAGAAAGATACGTACTCCTTTGATAAAAAAATCATTGCAGCGCGTTTCTTTAACAAGAACGAAAACTATCAACAAGCAAAACAGTTGCTTAATTCAATTCCCGAACATCAGTGCACTGGAAAGTGTCTTGAGGAAAAGGCAAAACACTCCATCAAACATAAAATTTACTGGTTTCTTTTTAAGAACGGAAAATATAAATCTGAATATATGATTGAGGAACGAATAACATCAATCAGTGATATAATCAAAACCATATTACTTAGCTTCTTTTCTGTCCTCATATACAATAGCAGAAAAGAGATAGCAGCCACATATAATAATATTCGCCGGAAATGTATACATCATATCAAATGAAAGAGATGCTCCAGCCAGTATTTCTGCATTATCATAAATTGTATATGCTGTAAAATAACTCAATGCGGTAGGAACCGACATTCTGGTATGCATCCAGATAAGCATTCGCCAGCAGATCCGCTCCCCCGGCCATCCAGCAAGCCCTCCTCTGGTTCCATACCCCAGAGTCATGCATGCAAGGTAGGGGGTCATTATCTGTAATACCCCCGTAAAATCCCCCATCATCTCCCCCTGCCCGAAAACACGAAACCGGGCAGGAGACTGAACCATAAAGAGATCGTATGCCTGGCAGGCTAATCCGATCACAAATCCCCAGGCTGTCAGTGTATCCAGCCATTTCAGTATCGTTTTTACTGTCATTTTTCTACTCACAAAAACACGCAGTTACGTTTACGCCAGATCAGGTAGCCGTAGTTCTTTTTGGTATTGGGGGACGCATGACCGGCCTCCCAGGCCATCACCGTTCGCCCGAACGGGTGACAGGCTTTCGTATCCGGGTGCATGTTCACCATCTGATAGCGAAAACGGTCTTTCGGCATAATCGGCGAGTAATATTCCTTGCATACCTTCTGGTCCTCACCGATGCTGTTCAGGATCATCCCCTGACGGTGCAGTTTGAACGCCATACGCTCCGATAACAGCACCGACGACTGTTGTGGGCTGAATTCATCCGAAATAAAACCGGTAAACGGGTACAGACTGCCGTGTGAACCGGCACACCAGAACAACGCATTGACGGGTTTCCCCTTCACCGTTTTAATCGCATCTGCGGCACAGGCCCCCTGTGCAATCGGGTTAGCCACCACCAGAGCTTCCGGTGAGAGAATTAACGACAGCGCATCATCATCCCAGGTCGGGTCAAGTTCAGACAGATATCCAATATCCAGATCACCACGCTGCAGACAGGCAATCGACATGATGATATTCAGCCAGTATGTCAGTGGATATTTGTACCAGTGCACATGATAAAAACCACCTGCCACGGGTTTATCCTCCTGACCGGCACCACCTGCCCCGACTTTTCCGACCGGAATATTGAAGCCCCCAAGATTTACCATACAGTACGGTGAACGCGTCACATCCGTCAGGGCAAATGGCTCCCAGTACCCAATCGCCATGCCGATACGGTAGCCCACCGGCACCAGAGGACAAATCTGCAGGGGCATGGACGGGTTATCCGTATCTGGTGCATCACCATCAAATACCGAAACATCCCCGATGCTCATCGGAAAAATACATTCCCAACAGATATCGCTGATCGGGTTAACAAAATTCCCGTCACACATTTTATCCTTGTCTTCTGCCTGCACAGTGGCAGACATCAGCCCCAGGATAACCAGTGACGTTAATAAAAGACGGCGCATCATCCGTTTATTCCTGTATCACCGGCCCGCTCTTTCAGTAACCGGGTAAGTGTTCTGAAATCTGTCGTTAATGTTCTCCGGAAATAACGACAGTACCAGTAATGTGCTCCTTCCGGTTGCAGTCGCCAGACAAGGTGGAAATCACTGTTAAATGACGCAAGAACAGACCAGCCCCAGAACAACCGGGGGGTATAAGACTCCGCATCCTTCCTCAGCTTACGTGCCAGCCAGACGGCATCCTGATGAGAACACAGGAATGCAACATAAGGCGGACGATGTACCACTGGAAATCCATGTCCCTGACAGGATGCATATGTTCTGTAACCGTGAGCATTCAGGGTGGCAACCAGCGTTCTGATGGCAGGTTCAATCCGGAAATACGCTTCTCTGTTCATTTCGTCTTCCCAGACATCGCTGCTGACGTGACAACCAGTGAACTCCCGTCCTGACGCACCACTGCCGGGATATATGTCAGCCCGAAGCGACGGCTCAGGGTGCCGTCCTGGTCAAAGTAAATCCGCGTGTTCAGCGCCTTTGTGGCATCACGGATATTTCCCCCGACCAGTATCACCTTACGGTTCAGTTCAGCCGGTTGCTGGTTAAACCATGTCACCTGTCGTTCATCATCCGCATCCAGAAAATACAACGGACCGGCTAATGACACGGTATCCAGCGGGTTAATACGCTGCCCTTTACGGGCAAAAATACGCCCGTTCTGATCTGCCATATCGGCTGTCACGCTCACTGTCGGATCAACACGGTGTGTGTGCGACCGGGTGTCTGTCTGCAGCCCCTCCACCGGCTTCGGACGCAGCGTGTTCTGCACCACCCGTTCCTTAAACTGCGTCTGCATCTCTGCCAGTTGTCCGCTGGCTTCCATGCTTTCCAGTCGTTGATGGATCAGGGAAAGCATGCTCTGCTCCTGCACCGGCCAGAGGTCACCCTGCACACCCAGATCCTTCGCCGCCAGCGGCAGGCTTATCAGCAGCCCGCACCACATCCACTTCACTGCCACCTCCTGTAATGGCGGGCCTGAATCTCCTGTACCTCCTGGCACCCCACGCATTTCCGCACACCCGGTATCAGCCGGCGACGTTCTGCCGGAACCGGCGCACCACAGTCATCGCAGAACAGGGCACTGATACCCGTTAGCTGCTGACGGATACGTTGTATGCGATCGGCTTCCAGCATCGCCTGATGAGACTGAAAACGCTCGATTTCATCTGCCATACTCACTTCCCTTCTGCCATACGTGCAGCCACTGACTGCTGAATGTCTGCCGTAATATCTTCTGCTCCGCCCACAACGGCCGGTGCCACAATAATGACGGCCCGGTGATCGCGCTGATATGCCGTCAGGCTGTCAGAGAGCGCGCGGTTAAAACGTGCTGTCAGCACCTTTATCCGGGCTTCATCCAGTGACTGCGCCGCAGCCTGTGACATAAAACTGTTCACGGTTCCGGCCATATCAAAACTGACCATGACCGGCTGACGCCACTCTGTCAGTAACAGGGATACCCCCGCATTCAGCACGATTATGCCCGCCACCACACCGACGACAGACTTCAGATAACGACGGCGACGGGAGCATTTAGCGGGGGATTTTTCCGGTGTACCGGCAGAGGAAATCAGTGATTGTGTTTTATCCATTCCGTCAGTGTCTCCATTTCCTGCGGGAACTTACGCCAGGCCAGCTCTCCGATAATGTCGTGGATATCTTTACCAGCACGCAGGCCGGCTTCGCGGTAGTCAAAATCCTCACCGTCGGATGAGAACATGACGCGACTGATAGGGTCGAGCAACAGACGGTGGAATGATGTCTGCCCCCCGTAACGCAGCATAAAGGCACTGAAATGCGCCTCACGTGCCGCCGGAAAGCCCTCGATAACCTCCCGCTCAAAGCGGTTAAAGGCCTCCGGGTTATCCAGGCAGTATTTACGGAACGCATCACGGTTCTGGCGCAGGATGATTTTGAAGGAAGAGTTCGCCCAGGCGGCTTTGGCTGCGCCACTGGCTTTCTGTCCGTCGAAGTCTTCAATCCCCTGAGTGATGGTGATGTAGGCACCGTTATATTTACGTGCCGTGCGGTAACCGTTCTCAATAAAGTCTTCAGCACGCTTGTTATCTTTCGACAGCAGCTTCCAGGCTTCATCAATCAGACAGACTTTTGGCTGCTGACGGTCAGAGAGATACATCCGTTGCTCGACATAAATCATCATCGAGAACATCACCGCAGCCAGCAGGTCAGGCTTGTCCTTCAGTTCACCCATCTCCAGCACGGAGAAGCGCACGTTGTCATCCAGTGACGGTTTCTTACTGTTGAAGTAATCGCCGTAAATTCCTCCGCGACAGTACTTCTCCAGACCGACGATAATCTCATCCATGCGCGCACGCACGGTGGTGGTGTCGCGATATTCCGGCTGCTCCAGCGATTCCCGCATGTACTGCACAATATCGTCAATCAGCGCCTCTTTCTTTTTACGATTCCAGACTTCATGCACCGCCTTCAGCAACAGCGACATAAAGGTGTCATCGCAGTCACCGGACGGGTTGGCCAGCACAACCAGCAGGTTACGGATACTCTCGGCGGACTCCTTAATATCAACAATGTTGGCAAAGGGGTTAAAGCGCAGGTCGAGGGCATTCAGATACACCCCGCCCACATTACGACAGAGCCCCTTGTAGGAGTCCCCCATATCAAACACCCAGGCCCGGCCACCGCTGTCCAGCACCTGGCGAATGATGCCCTGCATCAGGAATGACTTACCGCCCCCGGATGTACCGGAAACTGAGAGGTTGTTGTTATCCGTATCCAGCCCGGCATTACGGTCGAACAGGTTCAGAAAGGAGAGCTGATTACGGTAAGACGGTATGGGCAGGCCCTGCCGGCAGACCTGGTTATCCGCCACCACCGGCAGAATATTGGCCACATTACTGGCCCGCGCCCGCTGGATGGCATTGGAACGGCAGATATCACTCCACAGCCCTTCCGGCATCATGAACGGAAAGACAGAGAGATAATTGCGCAGCTGCATAAACTCCGGCATGTACATTGACAGCCCGTTACGCCGGAAGGTGTTCAGCACCGTCATCTCCGTTTCCAGCGCCACTTCATCCCTGTCTTCACAGAACAGCGTGACATTGAAGTAAAAACGCGCCAGTGAATCCTGGTTGGTACTGAGGGATTCCCGCAGCCCGCCCCACTCCGCAGCCTGCTTTTTCACCGACGGCACAAACTTCGCAAAGGGGGAACTGGCCTTTTTGTCCAGCTGGATAAACTTGCGGTTGGCCTCCCGCTGGGTGCCGGCCTGCTCCTCCACTTCCAGCGCCAGCGTCATCACAAACGGGCAGGAAATGGTGCACAGCGGGTCCGTGACGTTGCTGATATTGTCCCCCATCTGCCACAGGGCATACGGTTTCTCCGGATTTTTTTCCAGCATGAAATTAAGAATACGTGTGCGCTCACGTTCACCGCCACGTTGTGACTGCAGGCTCTGTTCAATGCGATCCGGGTGCAACATCAATCGCAGGGAACGGTCAATACATTCTGTGTTCAGCGGCTCAAATTCCGCCACATCTCCGCCCGGAGGTTCAATATTGCCATGCCGGAAATTGGCCAGTTCACGCACCAGAGAAACCAGCCCGTGTTTATCCACCCGCGTCGACCACAGGCCGGCAGAAGCCAGACCAGCCACTACACGGTTGGCCACCTGGTTCAGATCCGTTTTCTTCTGTTCCGTCAGGCTGCTGACCTCTTCCGCATACGAGACAAACAGGCGGTAATGGCGCAGCGTCAGCGGATAGCCTTTTTTATTGGCAAATTTTGTCAGGGCGGCCCGTTCATAATAGGCGCGGGTAACGGCATTGAATTCATCTGCCCGCTTTCCCTGCCAGCGGAAATCGGCCAGCCCACGTTCCAGCATCGGACGCACACAGGGAGAACCAACCAGCATGAATGTCAGCGGAACTTTACGGGGGATTTTATCCCGTAAAAAATAATCCAGTGATTTACTGATGGCCTCATTGGCACCGGATAACGGCGCACACTCGAGGATAAACCCTGCCGTTCTGGCATTAATAAACAGCTCACTGTCCGGATCATACCGGTGGTACGGCAGCAGACTGGCGAAAGACGGATAATCCATTTCATCCAGGATTTGCTGCGCCTGCTGGCTGCCATCCGGCGTTTTCCAGCCCCCCAACAGTTGCGACAGTAATACCTGCCAGCCTTTTACCTCCTGCTGTTCAGGTTGTCTTTCCCTGCTCACCCTTTATCCCCCTGCTGATGTAACCAGCGCGACGGCGTGACCTCAAAGGCCACCAGTGACGGCTGATGCCATACATCCTGTTCATCGGTCCAGGCCGCAATCCACATCCGGGCTGTTGTCGCCTGTAACCGGACGGGCTCCGGTGTTGCTCGCCGGAATTCAGGGCGCGCACTGCCACGGTCAGGAATAATGCGACTCTCTGTCGCTGCTTTCCCTGATGCCGGGGATGATGCTGGCGAGATTACTGAATCAGGTATTTCTGCAGGCGTCTTTACGGCAAAAGGTAGAGGGCTGGTTAATGGTTGTGAACCAGAACCGGCAAGACGGGGGAGCGATATTTGTTTTATTGCTTCAGAACGTTCAGTGGCTGAGCGGGCTTTATTGTTTGCCTCATCCATTGTCATACAGCTGTTACTGGCTGTGGCATTGCAGTCAAATTCACTCTTCATTCCCGCACAACCACTCAGCAATAAAGCCAGTGCCACGGGTGTCAGATACAGAATCTTCATTTCTTTCTCCGTTACTTGGGCGTCTGTATGGCAGGCACCGTATCCCCGAGATTAAGTTCCTGCAGCATCTGCTGTGATACCTGAATACCGTTATCCACCACCACTTTCGCCTGGCGTGCCGGCGTGGATACCTTGTCCTCGTCCGTGTACTTCAGCTGAAAACCTTCCTGAAATACCACCGTCACTTCCGTTCCTGCCCCTACCGGGATGACCGGGTGATACTGCTCTGCCCGCTTGATGTAATAATCACTCAGCGTTTTACCGACCTGCGATGCCCCGCCACCCAGCGCGCTGTTCATCACTGAACTGCCGGAAACCGAGGCCACAGCACCCGCTCCTGGTGTTTCCTGACCAATTCTGGCCACACCGCTGCCAATACCATCCACGGCACCGGCTGCAAATGCCCAGCCAATAATTTTGCCGTTACGCATGACCGGCTCACCTTTGATGCCGTTCTTCCCTTTAAAAGACACATGGCCTTTAAAAGGCATATCAATCACATGCCCGTTTTTATGGCAGGAAAGACGATCGGTACGGATCAGCGCCCGCTCACTGGAGATATCGCCATAAGCCCCGGCAGTGACCATACAGCCTGTCAGATCATACGTTTTATCGTTGGGCATCCTGACCAGGCCGGTCAGGCGGAACTGCATCGGGGACGGATCGCTGTTACCGGTGACGGAGGCATTGGCATCGGCCCCTTCAATAACAACCGCCGGCACAAAGCTGGCTGACGGGATATAAGGCAGAGATGGTTTATTGCTGACAGCAGATTTTTCACCATAATCCACGGTCATTGAGGACAGGCCTTTCTCAGGCTTTGGTGTCACCTGATACTGCGTGACCGGTGCCAGATTTACGTTCTCATTACCACTGCCCGGCGGGTAAAATGTGGTCGGAGGTGGAACAGCCGCGCCCGGGCCAAAAGAAGGTGCAGGTTGCCCGGCGGGTAATTCCGGTGCGCTGTTTTCTTTCATCGCCTCCTGTTCGGCCCGCAGGATAGCCAGCTCATTCTCCTGCTCTTCAATTTTGGCCCGGTAGTCCTGCTCCCGCTGCTCCATTTTCGCCAGACGGGATTCAAAGGCTTTCAGCTTCTTTTCCGCCTCACTGGCGGTATGCTGAATATCTGCAACCGCCGCATCTGACACCTTTTTATCGAAGGTCTGTGAGACCACACCAGTCATATTGGGCGGCGGCGCTTTTTGTTGCTGTGTCTGCGCTGCTTTTCCTGCATGCTGCGCGGAAGACAGATACCAGGCGGCCCCACCCACTGCACTGATCCCCAGACCAATAAGCGCCATTCTGAGGTTTTGTTTACGACGAACCAGCTGATTGATATTAGCCATCCCGCGCCTCCGTCTGTCCGACCATCACCCAGACATCGGTGGTCGCTCCGGGTAACAGGGTTTCTGCACGGGGATAAATCACCACACTGCGCACACCCGGCGCACTGAACTGAGATTCAGATAACACTGCCGCATGTTGTTGCCTGTTGCTTATCCGGTAGCGATATACCCGCAGAAGATCACCACTCCACATGCCGTCTGCCCGGGCAACCAGTCCGGCAGGCAGTGAGAACACCGGCGCGGCCACGACCGGAGAAAAGACATATCCCGGGGGAATATCGCCTTTCATCAGCGTCCTTTGCACATCAACCAGCAACGCCACATAATCATGGCTGCGCTCCCAGGCGGCGGCAGCCTGGTGGCGAACCGGCCGCTCACTTATCAGATGAACCACCCGCCCGTCCCGGGCCTGAGGCTGCCCGATAACGGAGACCACCAGGCCACCTTCGGTACGGATATAAAACGTGAAGGGCGCGGTTTTCTCCGTCATCAGGATCACCCCACCATTTGCAATACCTGTCTGTCCGTACTCTCCGGTATTCGTGAAGGTTCCCTGCGCACTGTCCACGCCCACAATACGATCGCCGGGAACAACCAGCAGGTTAGGCTGTGTGTTGCTCAGCGCAATACGGGCCTGTGCATCAGGCGAAACCGGAACCTGTACGGGTTTCTGTGCCATCGGTGCGGCCTGTACGTTACCGGCCAGACCGCACAGCAATGCGGCCATCCCCGGAAGAGTCCGCCATTTATTTCGTTGGTTTTTCTTTCTCATTCACCAGTTCCTTAAATGACCGGATAGTTGTCATCCCGTCCCTGTAACCCAGTTCCAGCCGGTATGCCTTTTCTTCCGGCAATGCCTCGCGCCGTCCAATCCACGTCTTCAGCGTCCCCCTGAAATCCACCACCCCGGCATTCGGATACACATCAATCCCGGTCATATAAAACGCAGAGCTGGCATTGTTGGTAATAATCTGACTGGCCTCACCATCCAGAATCTCTTTCATCTGAGGGCGGGTTGTTGTATCGAAATAACGCAGCAGGGCCTTATGCTGGGCTTTTACCGATTCCGGCGTGACATTAAGTCGCAGAAACATCAACGACTCCGCCACCTGCTGCAGATAGCTGGCATCAGCCACATTACGGGACAGCGAAAACGGTTGATTAAAGAACATGGGGATGTAGGTTTCTTTCTGTCCCCGCTCCAGATCTTCAATTCGTAACCAGGCAAGGACATTCGCGGCCAGACTCAGACCAAGAAAAAACAACAGGATGACAAATGTCAGGGATGTGAACTTCAGGGCTGAGCGATGTGCGCTCAGATCCATAAATCTCTCCTTATTTTAACCACAGTCGCCGGCATGACTCCGGCAGCACCTTAAACTGACTGTTCAGTCCTGGCAGATGCCAGTAACACATATTAAAAAGCCAGGATGTCCCCTTTCCCTTTTTGAAGTGGGTTAACGCAAACCAGAACAGAAGCCCGACAATCAAACCGGCCAGACTCTGGTTGAAGTAAATCCCGATACACGGAGGAGTCAGTCCAACGGTAGCCTCATCGAGAGGGATCCCGATGAGGCGTTTCTGTTCGGTCAGCGTCTGAGGGAAGATGTAACGTTCTTCCACATCATCACGCATACCGTCATCTCCTGATAAAACGGAAGCAAATTAGCCAGCAATCATGGAGAAGATGACCTTGGTCACCACGATAAATACCGGGATCAACACAAAGGTTGCCGGGTTGTGGTTACGCAGATAGAGCATAAAGACCAGGAACACTTCGGCGATCATGAAGTAGTACATCATCGTGGAGTCCTGACCAAAGGTCGCTTCCACGTCTGCTTTACCGGGTGCAGCCAGGTCCGTTGCCTGTGCCATTCCCTGTGCCGCCAGCCAGAGAGCCAGCGGCGCAGCCACATATTTCACCAGGGCTTTGGCAGTTGATTTATTAACAACAGCCAAACAACGTGACAACAAACCCGGCTTACGTTTTTTCGCAGACGTTGCCATGACATTATTTAAAACCGTCATTTCAGCCATATAAATTCCTCTTTAACGGACAATAAAAAGTTATATGGGCGGAATTGCCCTCTGAATACCCGGGAGAGGATATTCAGAATGAAACTCCGGACTATTTCAGGCACGCTACCGCCCTCGGGTGCAAATCCGATCGTGACCGGGGAAAATACGGCCTGCGGGGTGCAAAAGCCCCTGCCCGTAAATAACAGGGCATGACAAATGCAAAAGAAACTCTTTCTCTGCAAAAGACAAAAGAGTATTGCTGATATTTAAACTCCCGCTACGGAGCTTCTTTACTGAGCAAAGATCTAAACGGCTAAATCAATTCTCCTTCAATATCTCCCAATAAATCTCCTCAATATCCGGGACATGTTTAAGGCTATGGGCTAAACGCAACATAGCTTCATGACGGACTTTACGCCCTGAACGCTTAGCGGCCTCATGAAGACGTTGTGCTGTAACATCGCTCATTACTACCGATACTGATTTATGTCGTGTTCTACAGCTTTTCATAAACCCTCCCACTACCACTTCATGGATATATTGTTTCAGAAAAAAACAAATAGCGAAACGGGTACACCTGTACCCGTCATTTTTACGAAAATGCCTTCTAGCATGCTGCCTTAATTATTTTTAATAGTTTTGTAACACTTTTTGATTGGATCGTTTTTGGTATATATCTTTCCCACCCATACAATCCAGAAATATAGAGAAAGTTTTTTAAAGTATGTACATTTAACGTTCTAAATGAACGATTAAGCAGTTCCGCTGTATTTTTCAAATTCCTTTCTGTAATCTTCGATATATCCCGATAAGAATACCCCATCAAACATAACCAAAGTGCACACCATTGTGACTCATTGAGGAAATCAAGCGGATTAAGCTCAGAAAATTCTCTGACTGGCTTTTCGAGAACACTATCTGTTGAAGATTCTTTTGATAACATCTTATTATAAGACATAAAACTAAAACGCCTTAGAGAGCACACATCAATAACTCGCGTTATTGTGTATTTTTCATCACCAAAGAGGAAAGGTTCTGTGATATACACAAGCGGCGTATAATGTTTATCACAATAAAAAAGATGGATTTCAAGAGTAATGATACTGTTCTTGCCCCCTTATTTCCAGACAGGGGTTGTATCTTAAGTTAACATTACCCGCTGACGTCGATATTCTCGCGGAGAGCGATAACCCAACGCACTATGCGGATGGTTTTCATTGTAATGCTCGAT
>Ga0209547_100061_pt1 | contig 27706 bp, 31 predicted proteins | sample UppTromicrDC3115_FD_185843 | JGI IMG/M metagenome (GOLD analysis project Ga0209547, IMG submission 185843) | Upper troposphere microbial communities from Oklahoma, USA - DC3-115 (SPAdes) (version 2) | ecosystem: Environmental > Air > Outdoor Air > Unclassified | place: USA: Oklahoma | collected...
ATGCTGCGTTCGCACCGGCTCCCATAGAAATGATAATTTGTTTGTTTCGATCATCTGTGACATCCCCAGCAGCGAAAATGCCTGGGATATTTGTCGCGTTTTTACGATCAATTATAATTTCATTGGCTTCGTTCAATTCTACATAGTTATTTAACCATTCGGTATTTGGTAATAATCCGATTTGAACGAAAATACCGTCTAACGTTAATGTGTTTATGTCACCTTGAACTTTGTCTTTGTATTTAATACCTGTAACAGCATTATCACCAAGGACTTCAGTTGTTTGGGCATTCTTAATAATAGTAACGTTAGATAAGCTATTTAAACGATCTTGTAACACGTTATCTGCTTTAAGCTCAGCGTTACGCTCAAGCAATGTAACATGTTTAACGATACCGGCTAAGTCGATTGCAGCTTCGACACCAGAATTACCGCCACCTACTACTGCAACGTCTTTATTTTCAAATAAAGGACCATCGCAATGTGGGCAGAATGCTACACCTTTATTAATTAGTGCTTCTTCGCCAGGTACTTCGAGTTTGCGCCAACGTGCACCCGTTGAAATGATAACAGTCTTACTTGTCAATTGAGCACCATTATCTAGAGTGATGTTGATACCATCATCTGTTTTTTCGAGTGCGTCGGCACGCACACCAGTCATCACATCAACATCATATTGATTAATATGATCTTCTAGTGCAGAAGCGAATTTAGGACCATCTGTTTCTTTTACAGTAACGAAGTTTTCAATCGTAGCTGTATCATTGACTTGGCCACCGATACGATCGGCAACAATACCTGTACGCAAACCTTTACGCGCAGTATAAACTGCTGCCGTACCACTTGCAGGACCACCACCAACGATGAGTACATCATATGGTGCTTTGTCGTTAAATTCATTTGGGTCTGCTTGGCTACCAAGATTTGTTAAAATATCTTGAATTGTCATACGACCATTACCAAATTCTTCACCGTCTAAGAAAATAGCTGGAACTGCCATAATGTTTTCAGATTCTTCTCTGAAAATGGCACCATCTATCATAGAATGCGTAATATTTGGGTTTAATAGACTCATTAAATTCAAAGCTTGAACGACATCTGGACATTTTTGGCACTTTAAACTAATATACGTTTCAAAATTCAGTGGGCGATCAATCGCTTTGATTTGATTGATAACGGATACTTCTTCTTTAGGTGCGCGCCCACTAACTTGTAGTAAAGCGAGCACAAGAGAATTAAATTCGTGACCCATTGGTAAACCAGCAAAAGTAATACCTGTATCTTCACCAGGTCTGTTTACTGAAAAGCTAGGTGTACGTTTTAAGTCAACTGCTTCTATTGAAATGTGAGAAGACTCGGCAGATACTTCATCTAGTAAAGCTTTAAGCTCTTTTGATTTGTCGTCGTCACCTAAACTTGCCTTGAGAACGACATCGCCTTCCATCAATTGAAGTAGTTGTTGTAATTGTGATTTAAGCTGATCATTTAGCATTTAAATCAATGCCTCCTTAGATTTTACCTACTAAGTCAAGACCAGGTTGTAATGTTTCTGAACCTTCTTCCCATTTCGCTGGGCAAACTTCTCCTGGGTGTTGACGTACATATTGCGCTGCTTTGATTTTGTGAACTAATGTGCTAGCGTCACGACCAATACCGTCAGCATTAACTTCAGCTGCTTGTACAACGCCGTCTGGATCTACGATAAACGTACCACGTTGTGCAAGACCTACTTCTTCATCTAATACATCGAAGTTGCGTGTGATTGTTTGAGAAGGGTCACCAATCATTGTGTATTGGATTTTGTTAATAGCTTCAGAATGATCATGCCATGCTTTGTGTACAAAGTGAGTATCTGTTGATACTGAATACACGTTTACACCTAATTCTTGTAATTTGTCGTATTGATTTTGTAAATCTTCTAATTCAGTTGGACAAACGAATGAAAAGTCTGCTGGGTAGAAGCAAACTACGCTCCATGAACCTTTTAAGTTCTCGTCTGTAACTTCTAAAAATTCATCCTTTTGTGGATCGTAAGCGTTAGCTGTAAATGGTAAAATTTCTTTATTTATTAATGACATAAAAACATCCTCCTATTATGTGTTAATGTATTTTCAATTAGAATTAGATAAAGTGGATAATTCCATTTCTTAATTATAATAATTCTAATCTTCGTAATCTATTATTGCATTTCCCTAATTGTTAGTCAACAAAGATGCAATGATAAGTGAATTGCTAAAAAATTGGTATACAATGATAATTTTAATCTAGAAATAGAGACGATTTCCTTTTACTAATCGTACAAGATGCTACAAAAATTAACACTGTATATATATTAAATAGCCTTTCGATTCTCAACTAAACATTTGAAATGAGAAGAAAGGCTATTTGTGAAAGTTAATTAAGTTGTATGGTAGTTACGATTTTGATAGTAAGGTTTTTGAGAATAATTATTTATAATGAGACCAAGTAGAATAAATCATAACTTCTTTTTTGTCTTCGTCGACTGTATAAACAACTTTATGCTGATAATTGATACGTCTTGAATAACGACCTGAATGTTTTGGCTGCAATTTCTCAAAAGATTGAGTAGGTGAATAAGGGTCTTTTTTCAATGTTTCAATAATGTTTAAAAATTGCTTTTTAAGTTGAGATTGCTTGAGCTTTTTTAAGTCTGATTTTGCAGAATTTTTAATGACAACTATATAATTATTCATTATAGGTTGTCCCAATCTATGTCATCTACATTTGTATGACCACTTTGATCTTGTTCTCTTGCTCTGACTTTATCTAGCGTTCCAGTCGACTCGAGGTATAAAGTTTCTTGAATACTGTTCCAATCTTTTTGACCAATAATTACTGCATTATTTTCTGTATTAGAACTGTTGATATATACAGGCTCATTATTGTCATTTACTTGTTTTAGAAGTTCATAGAATTCTTTTCTCGCGTTAGTAGGTGATTTTATATTCATAAGTTATCACAACCTTTCAATTACTATCATTCTAACGTACTTAAAAGCGTACGTAAAATTAAATGCAGCAACAATGGACCAATTGTATGCCCAACCTCAAGGTTATACTAATTCAAGGATTGTATCATCCACCAAATCATACCGGCGACGGGAAAGAACAGCCACCAGAATCTCGCTAAAAATTCCCAACCGTTCATAGGGTGCGATTTCTTAAGGGCGTTAACGGGTTGTTGATAGGTATCGATAATTATTCTTTTGAATTATTTATCTCCTTTGATGAGTTCGTCTAAAGTAACATCAAGAAGGTCACTCACTTTAATCAATATATCTATACTTGGATAACCTTTATTTAGCTCCCACTGTGAGATACTCTGTCTAATAATGCCTAGTATTTCCGCTAATTCTTCTTGAGACCAGTGCTTTTGCTCGCGTAACACTTTGATTTTTGCACCTATTTCCATAGTAATCACTCCCTTTATTTTTAAAATAATAAAAGACATGTAACACGTCATGCACCAAATTGTTTGTTTTGTTGCAATTGAAGTATATATCGATGATAACAATGGTTTAATTTCAGTTATATGTGTGCAATTTCTTACTATTAAGTATACCCGCAATTACACTTTTATATTAATTATGTAAGTTTAATTCAAATTTTTAACAAATAGGGGTCTCACTGAATAAATTTAAAATAATTTTTAGAAAGATTTTAAGTATGTAAAAAAATGGGTAAAACATAAAGAAGGCATTTGCTATATGAATTTGTTAAGCTTGGGTTACATATAGAAAGAGGAGCGGATAAGATGTCTGATTACGTGTACAATTTACTTAAAAAACACCATTCAGTTAGAAATTTTAAAAAAGAAACTATTCCAGAAACGCGAATAGAACAACTTGTTGAAGCAGGTCAAAGCGCTTCAACTTCAAGTTACCTACAAACATATTCAATTATTGGTATCAATGACCCAGAAATTAAGATGCAATTGAAGGAAGTGTCAGGTCAGCCTTACGTGGTTGAAAATGGTTATCTTTTTGTCTTTATAATGGACTATTATAGACATGCCATTATTAATGAAAATGCTGATTATGACATGGAAACTTCATTCGAATCAGCGGAAGGTCTACTTGTTGGAACGATTGATGCGACATTAGCTGCACAAAATATTGCTGCGACAGCTGAAGATATGGGTTATGGTATTGTTTATTTAGGCTCACTTAGAAATGATGTTGGGAGAGTTAGAGAGATTTTAGACTTACCTGAGCATACCTTCCCATTATTTGGTATGGCGATGGGCGTTCCAGCCGATGATGAAAATGGTAGTGCTAAACCTCGCTTACCATTAGAACATGTCTTCCATCAAAATCGTTATAATCACGATAAAGAAAGTCAACGTCACGAAATAGAAGCATTTGATAAAACGGTGAGTGATTATTATAGTGCACGTACAAATGGGGAACGTAAAGAAACATGGTCGCAACAAATCGCGCAGTTTATGAGCTCAAAACAAAGACTAGATATGTTAGAGCAACTGAATAAAGCAGGATTTATAAAAAAATAACGGCTATTTAATAATGAAAATTATTTTTCAATAAAGCTGTTCTAGTAGGTTTGCTGAAATGTTTTACAAAAAGGGGGGAGTACGTTGAACATATTTGGGCGATGGTTTAGAAGGAAAGTAAGTAATACAGAAAAAAGTTATGATCAAGATAACTATATCTATACATCAAATAGTCAACTTACCCCTGACGAAGCGCAAGCTTATTGGGAGAAAGTAGCACGTAAACTTATTGTTGGTGCGATTAATTCAGTAGATCATACTGCAGAACGAATCTTTATACTCGTGTCTTTTGACGATAAAATGCCGTCTATAGATATGTTTTTCCAAATGAATGGTCAAATAAGAATGTGGAATGACTTAGATAATGCAATGCATAAACGTGTGATTTCAAATAGTCTCGTCACTCAAGCACCTAATGTGGTGAAACAAGTGAATTGTGTTTATAATAACGCGGGATTAACACGCTTGGCCTACGCTCAAGTGCAGTATGAATTTGAAAGTAAGACCTGGTATTTGCATGATGTGACACAAAATAGTATTGAATCACAATTGGACAAAGAACCAGCATTTTTAAAGTGGTTTGACGATGTTTCAAAATGTGTTGAAGGTCTCCCATTAGATAGTAAACATAAAATTACTTGGGGACCTTTCAAACCGGAATTCTAACACTTACTGTGTATACTAAATCGCGTTAATACGTATAGAAAAATCATATGTAGAAATAATATAGTAACCCTTCGCTAAATCGTAGTTGATTTGGCGAGGGGTATTTTTTGTGAAAAATTTTAAAGTTATGAGTAGAAAATTATAGACGTAATTGAAATAGAAACCGAATTCATTATTTTGTGAATACATTCACAAAAAGTTCAGAAAAACCTAAATATTCATATTGTAAGAGTTTTCATAGAATCTTATTATGTAGTTGACAAAGATTTAAAAATGCAATTAAACGGAATAGAAAGAGGTTATATGAAATGGATATTATTTTAGGTGTGGGAACTTTATTAATTGTATTGTTAGCGATGACTTTATTTTTGAATTTTGCTCCCTATGGTAAAAAAGGTCTTCAAGCTTTATCGGGTGCTGCTTGTGCTACATTTCTGCCGCAAGCTTTTCTAAGCTACGCAATTGGTGGTGTATTTGATATTAAATTTTTACAAGAAATAGGAGATCTGGCTGGGAGTTTAAGTGGTGTGGCAGTTGGATTTTTAACGTGTTTGAAACTGGGAGTTTCTCCAGTGTTTGCAGTGATTGTAGGACTCGTACTGCATGATTTTAAACTATTACCGGCATTTTTAGCAGCGTATATCATTTCGTTTGCAATTAAATTTATCGAGAAAAAAGTACCAGAAGGTTTAGATTTGATTACGGTGATTTTATTTGCACCTGCTGTAGCATTTTTATTGGCAAGTATCATGAGTCCGGGAGTGATTGCACTTTTGCATCAAATTGGTAGTGCAGTGACTGCGGTTGGTGATAATAACCCTTACGTACTCGCTACAATACTAGGGTTAATCATTCCAGTAACTGGTATGACACCACTAAGTTCAATGGTATTGACAAGTTTACTAGGATTGACTGGTTTGCCAATGGCGATAGGTGCGTTGACGTGTACAGGAAGCTCATTCGTGAACTTTATCATGTTCCGACAGTTGAAAATAGGTAATGCTTCAAAGGCATTTGCAGTGGCAATTGAGCCATTAACGCAAATCGATATTATAGCGAAATATCCACTCCAACTTTATGGTACGAATGCAATTATTGGCGTTGTGAATGCTTGTATCGTGACATTTAGTGGTCTTGTTATAAATGTGACAGGTATGGCTACACCAATCGCCGGAGCAATTGTCTTATTTGGTTTTAATGAACCGATACGTGCAGTAGTGACGATTGTGACTGTATCGATTGTAAGTATTTTGTTAAGTCTTGTTATTGGTAAGACATTGAATAAATTTAACATGACACGATTGAATTTTAATTTACCGCGTGTAAAAAAACATGCAAATTAAGGAGAGATATGTATGGCTAGAAAGCAAGACTACCAAAGCGCCTTTGACGTAATTGGGCCAATTATGATGGGACCTTCGAGTTCACATACAGCAGGCGCAGTGAAAATTGGAAATGCAGCAAGAACAATATTACAAACCAATCCGCAAAGCATTACAATACATTACTATGAATCCTTTGCTTCTACGCATAAAGGACATGGCACAGACTTAGCCATAGTGGGAGGTGCAATGGGATACAATACGTTTGATGAACGTATCAAGCATTCCATTGACATTGCAGAAGAACAACAGATAGATGTTGAAATTATTGAAGAAACCGGTACAAGTTTAGGTGAACATCCTAACTGCGCACTAGTGAAATTAGATGGGTCTGATCGTCACGTAGAGATAAATGGAATTTCTATAGGTGGTGGAACGATAAAAATTAAGAGTATTCACATCAATGGTTTGTGTATACTCATGAATCATGGCCTACCAATACTCGTCATAGATGGAAAAGCAAATATAGCAGTCATTAATCACTTGATTAATGATTTGATTGAACATGATATCGATATTAATGAAGAAATAAAAACTATAAATAAAGATAAATGTTTGCTTGCGTTACATCTTAACAAGCAATTGTCTGAAGCAATTTTAACCGAAATCAATGAGAAATATAATGACTTGAATTTTTCTTATATAAATTAGAGGAGGCGTCACATGTTTAATTCGATGCAAGAAATCATAGATTATGCAGTGGAACATGATATAACATTTTCTGAAATAATGATTCAAGAAGAAATGTCGTTGAAAGGTATTTCAAGAGATGAAGTGAGAGCACTTATGAAACAAAATATTGATGTAATGAGAGATGCACTAGAAAAAGGTTTATCAGGAGAAGGCGTGAAGAGTGTAACAGGATATACTGGACAGGATGCAGTGAAATTAGCGAGATATAGTGAAACGTCCCATCCACTCTCAGGGCATGAAATGGTAGAAGCATTGAAAGGTGCCATTTCGACAAATGAAGTTAATGCTGCCATGGGTATTATTTGTGCGACCCCAACTGCAGGTTCTTCCGGCACCATTCCAGGCATATTATTTAAACTAGAAAAATCACATGGTTTGTCAATGAATCAAATGATCGATTTCCTATTCGCGGCAGCTTTATGTGGTAAAGTAATTGCTAATAATGCAAGTGTAGCTGGCGCTATTGGTGGGTGCCAAGCAGAGGTTGGGTCCGCGTCAGCTATTGCGGCAGCGGCTGCCGTGGAAATTTTTGGTGGATCACCGCAAGCAAGTGGTCATGCAATGGCACTCGCTATCAGCAATTTGTTGGGATTAGTGTGTGATCCTGTCGCAGGATTAGTAGAAATACCATGCATTATGCGAAATGCAATAGGATCAGGAAATGGATTGATATCGGCAGACCTTGCCTTAGCAGGTGTGGAAAGTAGAATTCCGGTGGATGAAGTCATTGAAGCGATGGATAAGGTAGGACGAAACCTTCCTGCTTCCTTAAGAGAGACAGGTATAGCTGGCCTTGCAGGTACCCCGACTGGTGAAGAAATTAAACGCAAAATCTTTGGCCCATCAACTGTTGGTTCCTAAAAATTAGTGAATACTTACGTTGAATTTTAAAAAAATTGTGAAAATTAAATTGAAAAAGTGATTCTTTCCCACTAAACTGAATGTGAAGAGGTGGGAGCGATGTTACTTAAGCTGGGACTCATATTTTTAGCATTTATTATCAGCAGTATACTAACATATTATTTAACAACCGATGGCACATGGTTAAATTTATTATTTAAGTCACTGTCTTTAAGTTTGATCATTGTGTTCTTATTCAATTATATAAAATTCATGATAGATATTAAGCGTAAGGACTAGAATTGAAAAAATGAAATCAAAAAGTTGGCACACATGCTACATGACTCGTGAATTGAGCGTGTAGAAACTTATGTGTGCCAACTTTTATTTGTTACTAATTTGTGATTTCAGCATATGCTTTGTCGTTATAAACATCTTTATCCAAGTTGTTTGTTAATTTTGCCGTACCAGTACCAGCAAGTATTGAGTCATTGACATTAAGTGCAGTACGACCCATGTCTATTAACGGCTCTACAGAAATTAAGACCCCCGCTAGTGCTACCGGTAAGTTTAAAGTTGATAATACAATGATGGAAGCGAATGTTGCGCCACCACCAACACCAGCAACACCAAAGGAACTAATAATAACAACGCCGATAACAGAAAGGATGAATTGCCAATTAATTTCGACGCCAGCAGCTGGGGCAACCATGATGGCTAACATTGCTGGATAAATACCGGCACAACCATTTTGCCCGATAGAGAGTCCGAATGAAGCGGAAAAGTTAGCAATGCCATCTGGAACGCCTAATCTATTTTTCTGTGTTTGTACATTCAATGGTAATGAACCTGCGCTTGAACGAGAAGTGAAGGCGAATAGTAACACTTCAGCAGTTTTCTTAATGAATGTCACAGGGTTCAAACCTATGCCAGAGACAATAATAAGATGAATCACATACATTGTAATCAATGCCGCATAGGAAGCGATAACAAATTTTCCTAAAGTCCAGATTGCGCCAAAGTCACTTGTTGCAACAGTTGAAGTCATGATTGCTAAGATACCATAAGGCGTTAAACGTAATACGAATGTAACGATAGCCATTACTAAATTGTATAGTGCATCAATACCACGTTTAAGTATGTGACCACTTTCAGGTTGTTTACGCATAACACGTAAGAAAGCAAATCCTATAAATGCTGCAAAGATAACGACTGCAATTGTAGAAGTTGTACGTTGTCCCGTGAAATCTAAGAAAGGATTGCTAGGCAATAATTCTAAGATTTGTTGTGGTAATGTATTTGCAGTCATATCTTTTGCTTGACTCGCAATTTCACTACCTCTTGAACTTTCGGCGCTACCTAAGTCGATAGAAGAAGCATCTAAACCAAAAACTAGTGCAGAAATGATACCAATCACGGCTGATATAGCTACAGTACCTATTAAGAAAATGAAAATATAAACACCAATTTTAGCGAACTTATCACCGATTTTAATTTTAGTAAATGCTGAAACTATTGATATAAATATAAGAGGCATAACGATCATTTGTAGCAATGCAATATAGCCATCACCTACAATGCTAAACCAATCAATCGTTTGCTTCGTAACCTTTGCATCCACACCATAAATTAAATGAATCGCGATACCGAAAACGATACCAATCCCTAATGCTGAAAAGACACGTTTAGGGAATGAAACATGTTTTTTTGCCATTACATATAATCCGATGAGGAAGGCCACAAAAATAATGATGTTAAGAATAGTAAATAACATAAAAAAAGACCTACCTTTGCTTATTATTTTTTGAAATCCGATATGCATACTAAGGATATTAGTAATTTCGATAATATTCAAGTCTATGGCTCGAAAAATTTGTGAAATTTAAATGACTTTATTTTCTGAAAATAATTATTGGAAAAAGGTTAACAAGTGGATAATGAAAAGAAAAACTGTCGCCAAGTCTATAACTTGTACGACAGTGTATGTTTGTTAAAAATGTAGAGTACTATGGGTATTATGTTTATAAATTAAATAAACGTGCGAAGAATCCTTTACGCTCTTCTTTAGGTGCTTCATTTTCTGTAGAAGTTGAAGTAGATTGAGCATAGTTAGGTGTCTCAGTTTGAGTACTTGGTTCTGTCACTTCATCTGTGATTGTTGTGTTGTCAGTCGCGGTTGTAGAAGCTTTATTTGCTTCAGATTCAGCATTAATTTCAGGTTTAACATCATTATTTGTTGATGAATTTTTTTCTGTAGTTGTTTTATCAGTAGACTGATCACTAACTTGCGTGATTTCAGCTGCTTCAGTTTGTTTCTGTGGTGTGTCATTATTCGCAGAATGACTAGAAAAGTCATCACTAGTGGTTACAGAAGTTTTATTATCAACTTTTGTATCATCTGTACTTGATTTTGACGCTAATTCTGTAGAATTCTCTGTTAACGAATCATCTTGGTTTGTTGTTGTTTGTTGGTTTGTATGAACATGTGTCGTTTCAACGTTTGCTTTCGCTAATTCTGATTGTTCTTTTTGTGAATCTTGAATTACAGATTGTGTAGACTTAATTTCATCTGTTGATGATTGAATTGCTTTCAATGATTCTGTGTTGGCATCTAGTTTTGTAGTGATTTGATTTTGCATTTCATGTAATTCTTGTTGTTGCTGATGCACTTGATTAATCATTTGACCTAACATATGACGTTCATCGCGCATTTTTTGTATTTCAGAACGTAAATCATCTATAAGTTTGGAAACATTTTGATCTGTAGGTAAATGGTTACCGTCATCTTTGACTAATACTTGTAAAAAATCTTTTTCTTTCTCTAATTCTTCGAAAGCTAAGTCGTAACTATTTGTTTGCTTAACTTTTTCTGCGATATCTTGGAAAAGCTCAATGTCCTCTTCTTGGAAATCTGTAGCTTCACGGCCACGGTATTCTGTTTTACTAAGTTGGTAACCGCGTTCTTCTAAATGTTGAACGATTTTACGGACTTGTTTTTCACTTAGCTCCACACGTTGTGCAAATTCTTTGGTTAACATAGAAATAAGTCCTTTCATTAATTGATTTATGTATACTGACGTTTGTCTTCGGTCAGTGAAACGTCAGTCTTACCTCTATGTTAGTTTAAACTGTTTTAATAGTGATTTCAAGTGGTGCTTGTCATCATTTTCGCAGGCCCATTTCTATGAGTAAAGGATAGATGATACTTCTTGAAATTCTGTTAGCAAAAACATATTTAAGGATATAATTAGATTTTATACTCGGCCCGTAGATGTCTTTGGTAAGTTCAATATTAGATTTAATAAAAAGGTCCATCGGTCGACCATCTGAATAGCCTTGTAAACTAGGCGCTAAATAGTCAATGTCATATTGTTTTTCAAAGCCGTGTTCGTATAGAAACTGACGTCGTGTATCTAATATTGGTATTTGTGATTCGGAAATATCTTCGGGTTCTTTTGGTACTTCCATCATAATAAAATTAACGTCATGTGCGTGTAGTTGATTGGACAATCGATTAATTTCTAGTTGAATGCGATCTAGTGTTAGTGTGATGACTTCGTCATGATTTGTGGTCGCGCTTGTAATTAAATAGATTAAAAAAGCAGAGTTTGTAGTAGCTTCATAATATGCAGTTGCTAAACTTATGACTTCACCAGAGGAGAGGCCTACTAAAAATATATAATCATCTTTTGTATGCTCGTTTTTTAAAGACTGTCTGAAAATTTGTGCATCTTCAGTTAGCCCTATATCAAATTCACTATCATATAACTTCAACGCAGCCTCGAAAAGTGGGTCGTCAATTGATGTTATTGTCTTGAATTCCATGAATACACCCCCCAAAAATTATTGATTCATTATAACATAATAGTAAAATTTGTAAGTTATCTTTTTAGTTTAAGGTATAAAAATGGACATCAACTGCTTCAGTCAATGTCCTTAGTGAAAATTAAGTTATTGTTTAAGACTTCGGTCCATCAGTTTCTTCTGCATAATGGCCACCTTTAGTATTTACTTCATCTTGATAAGCAGCGTTCGCTTGTTCTACCTCTTCATGTGATGAAGTATCTTTAGTAGCAACTACAAGGAAGTTATCGTTTAAAATCTCTTTTTTGTAACGCGCTTTCTCGTCATCGGATAATTTGTAATATGATAAGACTACTTCTTCACCGTCTTCACCAGTCAACACTTTTGCCATTTTATCGCTAAATGAACCACTTGTTGAAGTTAAGTTTACTTCAGAATCGTGTAACTCATCCATGTGCAATTTAGTTTTACTAATTACTGAGATTTCAGAGTCTTTGTAACCGGCCTCGCGCTTTGCATTAATTGCATCAATGATTTCTTCTTTGTTCTGTACAATAGTAAATTCTGACATTTAATGTTCCTCCGTTCGTTGATGTATTGATTACTATGTCTTTACCCTGTGCGATATTATATAAAACGAATATACATGCATTATATAATGAAGGTTAAGACAGTGACAAACGACATTTTGTTACCTTTAGAAGCAATGAAATATTTCTAAATATAATTTTATTATAAATGTAAAGCGTTTACAGTCAATATGCGTATTGAAAATAATGGTGAAATTTGCTATCATCAGTTAATAATTTATCTAACTCATATAATCTAAAGGATACGGCTTTAGAAGTTTCTACCATGTCGCCATTAACGATATGACTATGGGTAACCAATACAATACTTAGGCAATTCAAATTGGTGTTTTAAAAAGGGTCTACTATATCTTTTTAGAACATGCCACACAAATAATATCTTTAAAATAATTTTTTTACATTAACAAGGGAAATGGATGTAAAAAAATTAGCTTTAGCGATACTATTTGTAATTTGGAGCTACACTGCTTTTAGTATTGCACGTTCACTCATAGATCCTGAAACTAAGTTAGTTTAGGATTTTTTTTGTACAAAAAATGAGGAGGTTTTCGAGTGGATTTGTTGAAGCAGAAAGTAGCTGCAGACGGTGTTGTTATCGATGAAAAGATTTTAAAAGTGGATGGGTTTTTAAACCATCAAATCGACGCAAGGTTAATGCATGATGTTGGACAAACATTTTACGAACAATTTAAGAATGAAGGTATTACTAAGATTTTGACGATTGAGGCATCGGGAATAGCGCCTGCAATTATGGCAGCGATGCACTTTGATGTTCCATGTCTATTTGCCAAAAAAGCAAAGCCAAGCACATTAAAGAAAGCGGTCTATCAAGCAGAAATTCATTCTTTCACTAAAAATACAACGAGTACAGTAGTCGTATCGGATGAATTTTTAGATGAAAATGATCGCGTATTAATTATTGATGACTTTTTAGCAAATGGAGACGCATCTCTCGGATTAAATGAGATTGTGAAACAAGCTCAGGCAACGACGGTTGGTATCGGTATTGTTATAGAGAAAAGTTTTCAACCTGGCAGAGAACGATTAGAAGAAGCAGGACTAACAGTTTCCTCATTATGTAAGGTCGCTTCTTTAAGTGGAAATAAAGTATCGTTTGTTGAGGATGAAGCATGAAGACATTTATCTTAAGTTTACAACACTTATTAGCAATGTATGCTGGTGCGATTCTCGTTCCAATTATTGTAGGTACTAGTTTAGACTTTACGCCAGAACAAATCGCTTTTTTAGTAACGGTTGATATATTCATGTGTGGTGTGGCTACCTTCTTACAAGTATGGAAAGGTACTGGAACTGGTCTTCCTATTGTATTAGGTTGTACGTTCACTGCAGTTGCGCCAATGATATTGATTGGTCAAACCAAAGGGATTGCAGATTTATATGGTTCTTTATTTTTATCAGGTATCTTGGTAGTGATTATCGCACCGTTCTTTTCATATCTGGTTAAATTTTTCCCACCTGTTGTGACAGGAAGTGTCGTAACGATTATAGGGATTAATTTGATGCCAGTAGCAATGAACTATTTAGCTGGCGGACAAGGCGATAAACATTATGGAGACCCTAAAAATATTATCTTAGGTGTAATCACATTAATTGTAATTCTTTTGGTTCAACGCTTTACGGCTGGATTTTTAAAATCCATAGCCATCCTGATTGGACTCATAGTGGGTACGGTGTTAGCCGCTTTATTTGGAATTGTTGATGTGAATCAAGTAGGGACAGCACACTGGTTCTCGTTACCACAACCCTTCAGATTCTCAACATTTACCTTTGACTTTGGTGCGACATTAGTATTCTTTATTGTGGCCTTAGTCAGTTTAATAGAATCTACAGGTGTGTATCATGCATTAAGTGAAATTACAGGTAAAAAGTTAGAGCGTAAAGATTTTAGAAAAGGATATACAGCAGAAGGTATCGCCATTATTTTAGGGTCTATATTTAATGCATTTCCGTACACGGCTTATTCACAAAATGTAGGCTTAGTGTCACTATCTGGTGCTAAAAAGAATAAAGTGATTTACGGTATGGTTATCTTATTAATAATTTGTGGGTGTATTCCGAAATTGGGTGCACTGGCGAACATGATCCCGTTACCAGTATTAGGTGGCGCGATGATAGCAATGTTTGGCATGGTTATGGCATATGGTGTTAGTATATTAGGTAATATAGACTTTAAAAATCAAAATAATTTACTAGTTATTGCTGTATCAGTTGGACTAGGAACGGGTATAAGTGCAGTACCACAAGCATTTAAGGCACTAGGTGAGCAGGTTGCATGGCTAACGCAAAATGGTATTGTACTCGGCGCAATTTCAGCAATTATTTTGAATTTCTTTTTTAACGGCATTAAACAGCAACAAGATACAAAGGTTATGAAATAATAAAGTAGTAATACAAATTTTAGGAGGCTGTAAGCTATGTGGGAAAATAAATTTGAAAAAGAATCTTTAACTTTTGACGATGTGTTATTGTTACCAGCAGAATCAGATGTGTTACCGAAAGAAGTAGATTTAAGTGTGCAATTATCAGAGAGCATCAAGTTGAATATTCCAGTTATTTCAGCAGGGATGGATACGGTAACTGAATCTAAAATGGCTATCGCAATGGCGAGACAGGGTGGACTTGGTGTCATTCATAAAAATATGAACATTGAGGACCAAGCGGATGAAGTTCAAAAAGTAAAACGTTCAGAAAATGGCGTTATCTCTAATCCATTCTTTTTAACTCCGGAAGAAAGTGTATTTGAAGCGGAAGCATTAATGGGTAAATATAGAATTTCTGGTGTGCCAATCGTTAATAATAAAGAAGATAGACAATTTGTTGGTATCATTACGAACCGTGACTTACGTTTTATCGAAGATTTTTCAATTAAAATTTCAGACGTGATGACGAAAGAAGACCTTGTGACCGCACCAGTTGGCACAACACTGGATGAAGCTGAAAAATTATTACAAAAACACAAAATTGAGAAGTTACCATTAGTTGAAAATGGTCGTTTAGAAGGACTTATTACAATTAAAGATATTGAAAAAGTGCTTGAATTCCCAAATTCTGCTAAAGATGCACATGGTCGTTTGTTGGTAGGTGCTGCAATTGGTATTGCGAAAGATACAGATATCCGTGCTCAAAAATTAGTTGAAGCAGGCGTAGATGCATTAGTCATCGATACAGCACATGGTCACTCTAAAGGTGTTATAGAACAAGTGAAACATATTAAAGCAACTTTCCCACAAGTTACACTCATCGCAGGTAACGTTGCTACAGCATCAGGTACAAAAGCCTTATATGAAGCAGGAGCAGACGTGGTTAAAGTGGGTATCGGACCTGGTTCTATTTGTACGACACGTGTCGTTGCAGGTGTAGGTGTACCTCAAATCACAGCAGTTTATGATTGTGCGACAGAAGCACGTAAACATGGTAAATCAATTATTGCTGATGGTGGTATCAAGTTCTCTGGTGATATTATCAAAGCGCTTGCTGCTGGTGGACATGCAGTAATGTTAGGTAGCTTGCTTGCTGGTACTGAAGAAAGTCCAGGCGCAACTGAAGTATTCCAAGGTAGACAATACAAGGTTTATAGAGGTATGGGTTCATTAGGCGCTATGGAAAGTGGTTCTAACGATCGTTATTTCCAAGAAGACAAAGCACCGAAGAAATTCGTTCCTGAAGGTATTGAAGGACGTATCGCATATAAAGGACCATTACAAGATACAATTTATCAACTTATGGGGGGCGTAAGATCTGGTATGGGCTATACTGGTTCTAGAAACTTAGAAGTATTAAGAGAAGAAGCTCAATTTACACGCATGGGACCTGCAGGATTAGCAGAAAGCCATCCACATGACGTACAAATTACTAAAGAATCACCAAACTATTCATTCTAAGTTAAAAGGAGATATATAAATTATGGAAATGGCGAAAGAGCAAGAGCTCATACTTGTTTTAGACTTTGGTAGCCAATACAATCAATTAATTACTCGACGTATTCGTGAAATGGGCGTCTACAGTGAACTGCATGATCACGAGATTAGCATTGAAGAGATTAAACAAATGAACCCTAAAGGTATTATTCTTTCTGGTGGACCTAATTCAGTTTATGAAGAAAATTCTTTCACAATTGACCCAGAGATTTATAATTTAGGTATTCCGATTTTAGGTATTTGTTATGGTATGCAATTAACTACGAAACTTTTAGGTGGAAAAGTAGAACGTGCCAACGAGCGTGAATATGGTAAAGCGATTATTAACGCGAAAACAGATGAGCTTTTCTTTGGCTTACCAGAAGAACAAAATGTTTGGATGAGTCATTCAGATAAAGTTATTGAAATCCCAGAAGGATTCGAAGTAATCGCAGATAGTCCAAGTACAAACTACGCAGCAATCGAAGACAAATCACGTCGTATTTACGGCGTACAATTCCATCCAGAAGTACGTCACACAGAGTACGGTAATGATTTACTACGTAACTTTGTGCGCCGTGTGTGTGATTGTACAGGTGAATGGTCGATGGAGAACTTCATTGAGATTGAAATCGAAAAAATTCGTAACCAAGTTGGAGATCGTAAAGTCCTTTGCGCGATGAGTGGTGGCGTTGATTCTTCTGTAGTTGCCGTATTATTGCACAAAGCTATTGGTGATCAATTGACATGTATCTTTGTAGACCATGGCCTATTACGTAAAGGTGAAGGCGACATGGTTATGGAGCAGTTTGGTGAAGGGTTTAACATGAACATTATCCGTGTGGATGCGAAAGAGCGTTTCATGAGCAAACTTCAAGGTGTATCTGACCCTGAACAAAAACGTAAAATTATCGGTAATGAATTTATCTATGTATTTGATGACGAAGCGTCTAAATTAAAAGGTGTAGACTTCTTAGCGCAAGGTACACTATATACGGATGTTATTGAATCAGGTACGAAGACTGCCCAAACGATTAAATCACACCATAATGTGGGTGGTTTACCAGAAGATATGGAATTCCAACTAATCGAACCAATCAATACATTGTTTAAAGATGAAGTGCGTGAATTAGGTATCGAGTTAGGCATTCCAGAACATTTAGTATGGAGACAACCGTTCCCAGGTCCAGGATTAGGTATCCGCGTACTTGGTGAAATCACGGAAGACAAACTTGAAATCGTTCGTGAATCAGATGCGATTTTAAGACAGGTCATCCGTGAGGAAGGTCTTGAACGTGAGATTTGGCAATACTTCACAGTGTTACCAGGTATCCAATCGGTTGGTGTTATGGGAGACTACCGTACATACGACCACACTGTAGGTATCCGTGCAGTCACTTCGATTGACGGTATGACAAGTGATTTTGCTCGCATCGACTGGGAAGTCTTACAGAAGATTTCTAGCCGTATTGTTAACGAGGTAGATCATGTAAACCGCGTAGTTTATGATATAACTTCTAAGCCACCAAGTACAATTGAGTGGGAATAATATATACACATAAGAAAAGAGTTAGAAACGTTGCTATAATGCACTTTCTAGCTCTTTTTATTTTGCCTTGAATACGTTTTGAATACGTTCTGTCTAAAAATTGATGTAATTAGCGAATTTATCGGCAACTTTATCACGTTGTTTTTCGGTAACATGTGCGTATACATCCATTGTGGTTTTAATATCGCCATGACCTAATCTATCTTGCACCTCTTGTATAGATAGACCAGCTTCAAATAAAAGGGAACAATGAACATGACGGAACCCATGTAATTTAATGCGCTTAAAATTGTTGTTTTTACATATGTCATTTAATGCTTTATTACAATGTTCAGGATATAAAAGCTTGTTAGTAGTGACATCAGTAAACACATATTGACTCTTATTCATAGTATTGTGACCAAATTTTAATGATTCTATACGTTGTTGAGTTTTCCAATGTTTTAATATATCCAACGTCTTATCATCAATACTGATTGTTCTTAATGATGATTTAGTTTTCGGTGCTTGAATAACTAATTTATAGTCTTTACCTCTAGCGCATGTTTTATTAATAGATATTATTTTCTTGTCGAAGTCGATATCTTCCCAAGTTAATGCCATCAATTCACCACGTCTAAAGCCTCCAAACGCCAATGTTCTAAATATGGCATGATACATCGGTTTATCTTCTACAAAGCCTAGAAACGTCTGTAATTCGTCGCTAGAGTAATATGTGTATGAATCATCTTGCTTAACTTCATTCTTGCGTGGTTGTTTCGTATGTTTGAATGGATTATCGGCAATAATTTTTAAACTCACAGCATATTCAAGTACATTAGAGGCATAAATTCTAATTGCTTTCATATCCTTATATTTCTTATTCCATTTATTAATAACTTTTTGACAGTATGGAATTGTAATCTTTTTAACTGGAATATCTTTAAAGTGTTCTAGTATTGCAGTATCAAATAGTGTGAGTACACGCTGATAGGTACTTTCTCTTACAGTATTTTGATATTGTTCTAACCACAACTCGTAAACTTCTTTAAATGTTGTAATCTCATTATTTAGAAAACCATTTTGTTGAACTTCTGTTTGCAACTTAGCTTCTGCAATTTTTGCTTCTCTTTCAGATTTAAAACCACGTCTAGTAGTACGTTTTTGTTTACCAGTAACTGGATCAGTACCTAAATATGCAACAAACATATAGGCATTAGTACCGTCTTTTTTCTTATATTTCTTAATCATAAAATCAATCCTTTCCTCTTTGCCCGCATGCGTGAGATTGGATTGACACACCATTAAGGATTGGTTACCTCATAGTGTGGTGATTAATATTTTAATGAATTTGAATCTTGTAATTTTTCTATCAAATTAGCATAGTCATTGATATATTGTTCAGACACCTCATTTGATAAATTGTTTTGTTGTTTATTATGTTCGATTTCAGCTTTTTGAATTTGAACTTTTCTTATGAAGTATTCATTGATCATATTAAAAATATAATTTCTATCTTCATCTGTCACTTTTAGTTTTCTAAAATATTTAGAATTGTATTTATCAGTTAAATGATATCCTAAATCATTAATTGGCATTGTAAAACGTTTTTCTAAAATTAAACCTTCTTCTTCATAAAACATAAAGTTAGGGGAACTTTCTTCTAATATAGCAGAAATAAGATTCTCATTTTCATTTACTTGTTTAACAGTGTTTTTCTTAATTTCTAAAAAGTCTGGATAATATTCTCCATTCGTTTTTTTACTTATTAATTCTTTGATATATGAAATTTCGTGAATATTATCAGATATCCCATATATATAATTTTCTATAAATTCTTTTGATGGGTTATTTTTAGAGCCTTTTTCAACTGCTGCAATATAGCTATATGAAAAACCTATTTTTTTAGCTAACTCTCTCGTACTCAATTCTTTACTTAGCCTATAACCTTTTAAAAATTTACCTATATTAAAATCAATCATTTTATCACCTCAGTAAAAGTATAACACTTATAGAACACACGGAAAACAAAAAAATGAAAAGTAGTTGACAATAGAACACTGAAGACTGTATTATGTAATAGAACACAAAGAAGACAAATAATGTTTAAAATGTTTTCTGTTATTCGGAGGTGAAGTAAATGTATCTAACTGTAAAGGAAGTTTCTGAGTTACTTAGACTAAACGAACATCATACTTACAAACTTATTAAACAAAAAGAAATACCAAGTATTCGTATAGGAAGAAAAATACTGATACCTAAAGAAACGCTGTTAAATAAGTTGCAAGAAAAGGAAGTGAATTAAATGAACCAATTACTTAGCAATGAGGCTAGTCAACAACTTGTGAGTGACATTGTAAGTCTTGCCGAAAAGTTAGCAATAGAAAAGGCTAAGCAGTCACAGAAACGTTGGCTAAGACAAAATGAAGTTATGAAAGAGTACCGATGTACACATGCAGATATTACTAATTGGGAAATAGCAGGACTTCGCAAACGTAGACAAGGCAAATCATGGTATTACGATCGTAAGGATATTGATGAAGTATTAGAAACATTAAAACAATAAACGCCCGCAGCGTGAGAGGAAGAAAAAATATGAAATACCTAACATACATTTTAATACTATCAATACTAACTGTATTAATTGGCATAGCAATAGATGTGTTCGTAGCATTTGCAGTATTTATTGTCGCGATAGCGTATTCTATTGAATTTACAAATATGGAGGCAAGATAATGAATAAGACACAATTAGAAATTTTAAGGTTAATATCTTATCAATTGAAAACAAGTATTATGCAAAATGAAGAATCATATGAACATATAGTTTATGAAGATGGTAAAGAAACTATGTATGAAATCAATAGAGAACAACATTTAGAAGAAATCATGAAATGGGCAGTACAAGAAATAAATAATAACTTTGAGTTAGGAGAGTTTTAATATGATTCAAGAAATATTGAATGCATTTGAAGAAGTGTCGAGCGCTTCTAATAAAGTTTATTCAATAGGTGGTGAAATAGATAGACTTTCAGAACTGTCAGGAGTATTAAGTGAAAAAGTTAAAATTTACAGAGAAGTAGATGATTATGACGGTGCAAATGCAATTAGTGTGATATTGATAGATGATATCAAATCAGAAATTGATGATCTGTTTGAACAATTTCATGAAGCTATGGAAATATTCAAACAAAAATCAAAAAAATTAAAAAATGTATGTGCTTTGTATGGCATAAAAGTTCAATTAGGCAAAAATAATAAAGTTATTAATTTTAATAAGGAGAGTAAATAATATGAATTGGGAAATACGAAATATTATGTGTGACATAGAAGTAGCTAAAGAAAAATTGGAAGATGTAGCAACAGCACATGGTTGGTTTACAGACGATGTTTATACAAGTAATGAGTTAGAAACAATGAGAGAAGTTAAAAGATACGCATACGCATACAATGAGCATCGTATACAAAATAATCAAATGCTAGATTTAATGTTTATGTATTTAAAGGATCTAAACACTTACATTGGAAGATTTAATGACCTAGTAGAACAAGAAAAAGCGTCCCGTGAGAACTTTGGCGAGGAATCACGAAACGCATAAGAATTAAGTTGTTTAAGAAACTTTTTATAATTCTCATTATATCAAAAATAATGTTACGTATCTACAAATTTTAAACGAAAGGGGGCTTTATGTGGCTATAACATCATTAGATAAAATTATAGAAGTAAATGAGCTAGAAATACCCGAAGAAATAAAAGAATTGCCACAGTGGGTATTATGGCGAGCTGAATGGGATAATAAGCAAAAACAATATAAAAAAGTGCCTTATAGCTATGATGGGAATTACGCAAAATCAACAATAAGCGATACATGGACGATTTTTAGTGCTATAAATACTATTTATGAACAAAATGATAAATATGAAGGTATTGGTTTTGTATTAAGTGGAAATGATGATTATGTTGTTTTAGATATTGATAATGCTATTGATGAAAATGGTCAAATTAATTCAGATTTAGCGTTAGATATGACAGAAATCACATACTGTGAAAAGTCTCCAAGTGGAACGGGATTACATTGTTTCTTTAAAGGTAAATTACCTGAAGAACGTAAAAAGAAACGTACTGATTTAGATATTGAATTATATGATACAAAGAGATTTATGACTGTCACAGGTGATTCAATTGGTCAAAGTGAAATATGTGGTGATCAATCTGTTTTAGATAATTTAGTTGAACGTTATTTTAAAGCTGAAAAAAACCAAGAAATAATCACATTTGACCCTAATCATAAAAGTGAATTGTCAGATGAAGAAGTTATAAACCTTATGCTTAAGTCAAAACAAAAAGATAAAATAAGTGACTTATTACAAGGGAACTACGAGAAATATTTTGAAAGTCCAAGTGAAGCAGTGCAAAGTTTACTACACTATTTAGCTTTTTACACTGGTAAAGATAGACAACAAATGGAACGTATCTTTTTAAACTATAATAATTTAACTGATAAATGGGACGAAAACCGTAGCAATACAAAATGGGGACAGTTAGAACTGGATAAAGCTATCGACAATCAAACCGAAGTGTATAGTAATTCGCTAAATAACTTTGAAATAGTATTGAATGAAAAAAACAAAAAAATAATCAAAAAGAAATCATGGTGGATTTATCCAGAAGGTGACACAAACAGAAAACCAACATTTGCCCATACTGTTATGGCTGAGTATATTTTGCAAGAAAAATCGATTGTTAGGTACCCCGATGCTGACGGTGAAATATATATTTACAGTCCTAAAAGTGGGATTTATGAAATTGATAAATCCGGTCGTAAGATGCGAAGCATCATAAGGAATTTAGAAATTTTAAAGGATAATGCCGTTAAAGAAGTTAGAAATTACATTATAGATACATGTGATATTAAAACTGAAGTCAATACAGATTATGTGGCTGCTAAAAATGGATTAGTTCATTTTAAATCAAAAAGTTTTAAAAAATTCACACCTGATATATTTGTGATTAGTAAAATACCTACAGCATATAATCCGAACGCTTACGATGAATTTATTGATACTACGATGCAAAAAGTGTCATGTGATCATGAAGCTACAAAAATCAATATATGTGAAATGTTTGCACAGGTTTTATATCCCAAAATACTAATTGATCAAATTATATATCTTTTAGGTACTGTTGCAGATAATGGTAAATCTACAGTTCAGCATATGATTAAAGCTACATTCGATAGTGGTGGTCAAATATCGTCAGTAAGTCCACAAAGGTTAGCAAATAATAGTTTTGCAGGTTCGAGTATATATGGAAAAATGGCGAATTTAGTTGATGATTTACCTAATGTTGAAATCGAGGATACTGGTAATATTAAAACTTCAGTCACAGGTGGTTACCTTGAAATTGAACAAAAAGGTAAAGACAGCCATTCAGTGCGTATGCAAACACCGTTTATTATCGCTAGTAATCATTATCCTAAATTTAAAGAAAGTGGCGATCAGATTAATAAACGATTGCACATTATACCATTTGAATACAGTTTTAAAGATGATGATACAAGATTAAGCGTTACAGAAAGCACTGACAAAATTAATAGTGAAAGTGCTAAGGAGTACGTTTTAAAATTAGCAATTGATACTTTAGCTGACATGTTAGAACGTGAAGGCTCATATATTACACACAATGAGCGTTCTGATAGAAGTATGAAAATGTTCACAGATAATAATAACCCTTTAAGTGAATATCTTGAGAATAGAAGTATTGATTATTTCTTAAATAATCCTGGAATGCACACGTATACGGATTATAAAGTTTGGTGCAACAATAATTTTGTTAGAAATCCAATAGATAGATCTGATTTTATCACAATTATAGAAAACCATTTCGATTTAATTTGGAAACACTCAACTAGATTTAACCTAAATGGTAAAGATGTAGTACGTGCAGGTTTTAATAAAAAATAACATTTGTAGCCTTTGTAGCCCTAAATCTACAAAAAGGCTACTTCTATAAAACTTATGATATCAATGGTTTTGAGTGTTTTTGTAGCTGTAGCTTTAATTTTAAGATTATTAAAAAATTTTAATAACAACAATACTATATATAAATATATACGTGAGTATAGAAACTTAGGCTACAGATACAAATAAAGCTATAAACGTTGGTACAACAACGTTTAAACATGTAGCCGTGGTGTAGCTTTGTACCTTTGAAGGCTACAAATTATAAAAATGGGGAGATTTTAACATGACTATAACCGAAATTGAACATGATATTTTTGAACGAATAGCAAAAAACGATGATTTTCAAAAAAATGTGGAATCAAACCAGAACACGTTTAAATCTGGTTTATTACAAATATTAGTGAATAGTTCTGAAAAACAAGAATGTGGTTTTATATTAGAACTTTTAAAATTAGCAGATAGTGATTACTATATTTTGCCACTTGGTAATATTATCCAACTATTCACGAAAGATTTTAAAGGTACTGTAGCATTTAATTTGCGTAGACCTAACGTGAATCATGCCGAATGTTTTAACGTTCCATTAATGATAGAAGTAGATTCTTTGCATTCAAAAGAAAAAGGTTACGGAAAGAAATTAATGAACAGTGTGATAAATATTGCTAACACAATAAATGTTCCAGTGTGTTTATGGACTGAAACGCAAAATAATACATTATATTTTAAAAAGTATGGTTTCAAAACTTACGGCAAAAGAGGAAAAAACCAAGAAGAATTGTTGATTAAGAAAAGAGTACCGTCTATTTAGAATAATATAAAAGATATTAACGATTTGTTATATCTATAAAAGGTGGTGAAACGATGGATTTTCAAAGATTAGCTAAACAAGTAATTATTAGGTTACCAACTAATATTGAGGAATTAGAGGAAGATGAACTAAATAAAATTGTAGGGACATATGTCAGAACTCATAAAGATTTCATTGAATTAAAAAAATGGGTTAGATATTTCATTAATGATAATCAGATACAATTTGGCAATCGAACAATTACTTACGCAGAATTTTTAAATGGGAGACAAAAGAAATAAATTTTGCATTTACTAAAACAAAAATGGGAGATGAAACAGATGAAACATTTTAAAGAACAATTTGCTTATCGCTTGTCAGAGTTTGATGATGAACACATTGAAGGTTATGCACAAAGGTATCAGACAGATATAGGGCATGATAGTAATAAGATAGAACGAGCATTAAAGCAGTTGAGTATCAGTGAGACGGAACTATTAACATCAGAACAAATTAATCAAAAAATATTAGGAGTGTTAGATATGAATAGAATGAATCAATCGGGTACAACTTATGTAGGTACATTAACAAAGCAATTAGCAAGTAGTGAAAATGACTTTAACATTCAAGAGTTACCAACTGCACGTAAGGAAGTATTCAAAGAACTATTAACTTATGAGCTACCAAATACATTACGTGATGTAATAACTATTACAGATGATGAACATGTGGAGACGATACCATCACTCACATATATTAAAGATAAGTTAGCTACTAATGGCATTGAGTTGAGTCTGACCGGAAGTAGTAAGTACTTTGATAAACGTGAAGGACATATCTATACAGAAGTATCTGATACAGTCGTACATGGTTCAGATAGAACATTGGATGAGTTACTTAAAGAGATCTTTATCAATGAGTGTGTGGCATATGAAACTACATTGCTGTTAGATAAGAACAATGCAGGTGGATTAATAGATGAACAGAACAAAGACTTATCTTTATACAATCAAGATATCAAAGAAGTAAAAGGTAAGACAGTATATGAAAGTATTAAGCAAGCAATCAAAGATATACCTCAACCATTCAGACGTAACGTATCAGTAGTAATGAACACAGAGCATCATGACAACTTGATACAAGAGTTAGCTCAAATGGGATTAGGTGCGCTTGTAGGCGACTTAAACAAGTTATTTAATATCACAAATATTGTGGTTACAGATGATGCACAAGATATTTTAGTTGGAGATTTTAAACATGCGATATATGCGAAGTATGAAGCAATTATGTATAACAAGAAAAAGCAAGCAATGAGAGGTGTTTATCAATTTGCACTGAACTATGTATTTGATATAAAAATTGTCCCAGAGTTATTACGAATCGCTAAAATTTAAATAAAAAAACTATTCAATTTTATTTATAGCCCCCCTACCCATTGGCCAAAAAGATTTTTCGCCGGGAACCGGCGGGGGGCAATCGCTTGCAACGCGGAAAAGTTTTTCATGAAAGGGGGGTAAATTATTTTGCCCCTTTTTTAGTCATTATGAGCGTTAAATTCAATGAATAAAGGTGTGGTTATTTGGTATCAGACTTTGAAAGTAATGATAAAATCACTGAAATAGAGCTTTTAGTGCATTATAATCCAAAAGTAATAAATAGAAAGATAAAGGCTATGCAATCGCAAATTAATAGCTTATATCACTTGAATATGAGCCATGTGATTACCAATGAGAATGATATGCTAGTGTCTGTGTCATATCCATTAGACAAACTAGTAATTCATATTATAGATGAGAAAGAAAAATTAGAATATTATACAAAAACAGCACATGAAAGATTGCATTTACTAAAAAATATTATTGAAAATTATACGAAACATGAACAAAATGAAGTGATGAAGTATATGTTAAGTAGTGGCAGAGCAAGAAATCAAAGCGTGATAGAACGATTAAAGGAAGATATTTATCAAATTGAGAATACTGAACGACAAGAGAGACACAATAAACGTATAGAATTACATCAGAAAGCCTTTGATAGGCATTTAGAACAAGTGAAGAATGATTTATCTATGAATAGAAAGATTTTAGTGATGCCGTAAATTCACTATTAAACGATTAACAAATGGGATTGATTGGATATGAAACAATTCAATAAAAGAGAGATCAAAGCATTTTTAATGGAATATCAAGAGAAAAATGATGAAAAGATTATAATGGAAGAGACTGATATTGATAATTTCTTTCATGTACAAGTTAATGAAGACATAGAAATTGAAAGTGTAGATGACACAATATATTTTAATGAGTTAGAAACACTAATAGAAACTGTTGCGTCAGATAAGGAATACAGTATATTTTGGTTAATTAGTGAAAGGCATTCATATAAAAAGGTCGGAGAATTATTTGGCGTTACAGAAGGACGAATTAGACAAATATTTGATGAATTATTAGAAAAGCTACCGTAATTGGTAGCTTTATTTGTTAATTGTCATTTGTACTTACTATTTTGTAAGGGAGTTAGTTATGAAAAAACAGGAAGTATATTTGGTGTTAAAGTACCGAGAGTTAGGCAGATGCTTAATGAGTTGTTGGATAAGCTGGTATATATTTATTTAATAAAATTTTAGACTATCTATTTAATCAATATAGTTGTATTATTAATAATAATTGTTATTATAAGGAGTATTACTATGTGCCCAAAAGAAAAGTTCATTGGTTATCATGGTACAGATAAAAGTCATTATAATTGTTTAGAAAGCATTGAATGCCATTTTAGTAATAAACTACCTCCAGATTTAGGGGTAGGCATTTATTTCTTTGTGGATAGGTTAAACCAAGTTGGAGAAGCAAAGGAAAATGCTAAAAAATATTTAGCTAGATGGAAACCTAGATATAATAATAAAATTATTGCTGAAATGAATTTAGAAATAGAGACAAACAAACTAATGGATTTAGATGACCCTATTAATCAAAACGAATTTAATTTGTTTATTGATGAGAATGAAGT
>Ga0209547_100063_pt1 | contig 27464 bp, 23 predicted proteins | sample UppTromicrDC3115_FD_185843 | JGI IMG/M metagenome (GOLD analysis project Ga0209547, IMG submission 185843) | Upper troposphere microbial communities from Oklahoma, USA - DC3-115 (SPAdes) (version 2) | ecosystem: Environmental > Air > Outdoor Air > Unclassified | place: USA: Oklahoma | collected...
ACATAGGGGCTAGCAGCTTTGCGGCTGCAAAAAGCCGGATATAAAGCTGCAACCTACCGTCAATGTCATAACAATGGATGCCTTGCAAACGGGATGTGTTCATATAGAGCATTATGTCTTTTAGCGAATTTTATCAGCGTTCGATTAATGAACCGGAACAGTTCTGGGCTGAGCAGGCTCAGCGTATTGACTGGCAGACGCCCTTTACGCAAACGCTTGATCACAGCAACCCGCCGTTTGCCCGTTGGTTTTGTGAGGGTCGAACCAACTTGTGTCACAACGCCATCGACCGCTGGCTGGAGAAACAGCCAGAGGCGCTGGCGCTGATTGCCGTCTCTTCGGAGACAGAAGAAGAGCGCACCTTTACCTTTCGCCAGTTATATGACGAAGTGAACGCGGCGGCGTCCATGCTGCGCTCACTGGGCGTGCAGCGTGGCGATCGGGTATTGGTGTATATGCCGATGATTGCCGAAGCGCATATTACGTTGCTGGCCTGCGCGCGCATTGGCGCTATTCACTCGGTGGTATTTGGTGGATTTGCCTCGCACAGCGTGGCGGCGCGGATTGATGACGCTAAACCGGTGCTGATTGTCTCGGCCGATGCCGGGGCGCGCGGTGGCAAAATCATTCCCTATAAAAAATTGCTCGACGATGCGATAAGTCAGGCGCAACACCAGCCGCGCCATGTTTTGCTGGTGGATCGCGGGCTGGCGAAAATGGCGCGCGTCAGCGGGCGGGATGTCGATTTTGCGTCGTTGCGCCATCAGCACATCGGCGCGCGGGTGCCGGTGGCGTGGCTGGAATCCAACGAAACCTCCTGCATTCTCTACACCTCCGGCACGACCGGCAAACCTAAAGGCGTGCAGCGTGATGTGGGCGGATATGCGGTGGCGCTGGCGACCTCGATGGAAACTATTTTTGGCGGCAAAGCGGGCGGCGTGTTCTTTTGCGCGTCGGATATCGGCTGGGTGGTGGGGCATTCGTATATCGTCTACGCGCCGCTGCTGGCGGGGATGGCGACCATTGTTTACGAAGGATTGCCGACCTGGCCGGACTGCGGCGTGTGGTGGAAAATTGTCGAGAAATATCAGGTTAGCCGTATGTTCTCGGCGCCGACCGCCATTCGCGTGCTGAAAAAATTCCCTACCGCTGAAATTCGCAAACACGATCTCTCGTCGCTGGAAGTGCTCTATCTGGCAGGAGAACCGCTGGACGAGCCGACCGCCAGTTGGGTGAGCAATACGCTGGATGTGCCGGTCATCGACAACTACTGGCAGACTGAATCCGGCTGGCCGATTATGGCGATTGCTCGCGGTCTGGACGACAGACCGACGCGTCTGGGAAGCCCCGGCGTGCCGATGTATGGCTACAACGTGCAGTTGCTTAATGAAGTCACTGGTGAGCCGTGTGGTGTCAATGAGAAAGGGATGCTGGTGGTGGAAGGACCATTGCCGCCGGGCTGTATTCAAACCATCTGGGGTGATGATGACCGCTTTGTGAAGACTTACTGGTCGCTGTTTTCCCGTCCGGTTTACGCCACGTTTGACTGGGGCATCCGCGACGGTGACGGTTATCACTTTATTCTCGGGCGTACCGACGATGTGATTAACGTTGCCGGGCATCGGCTGGGGACGCGCGAGATCGAAGAGAGTATTTCCAGTCATCCGGGCGTTGCCGAAGTAGCGGTGGTAGGGGTAAAAGATGCGCTGAAAGGGCAGGTGGCGGTGGCGTTTGTCATTCCGAAAGAGAGCGACAGTCTGGAAGATCGTGATGTGGCGCATTCGCAAGAGAAGGCGATTATGGCGCTGGTGGACAGCCAGATTGGCAACTTTGGCCGCCCGGCGCACGTCTGGTTTGTCTCGCAATTGCCAAAAACGCGATCCGGGGGATCTGACGACCATTGATGATCCAGCGTCGCTGGATCAGATCCGCCAGGCGATGGAAGAGTAAGGTATTGTCGGATGCGTCGCGTGGTGCATCCAACAGTTGTGCGCCGATGCCTGATGCGACGCTGGCGCGTCTTATCATGCCTACCCACTGTTTTTACACAGATAATTTTTTCCCCATCTTTTCGCTTTCATTCATATAAAAAATATATTCCACCACGGAAACGATTGCTTTTTATTTTCAGATGAATAGAATGCGGCGGATTTTTTGGGTTTCAAACAGCAAACGGAGGAATTTCGTGTCGCAAGATAACAACTTTAGCCAGGGGCCAGTCCCGCAGTCGGCGCGCAAAGGGGTATTGGCATTGACGTTCGTCATGCTGGGATTAACCTTCTTTTCCGCCAGTATGTGGACCGGAGGCACTCTCGGAACCGGTCTTAGCTATCATGATTTCTTCCTCGCAGTCCTCATCGGTAATCTTCTCCTCGGTATTTACACTTCATTTCTTGGTTACATTGGCGCAAAAACCGGCCTGACCACCCATCTTCTTGCTCGCTTCTCGTTTGGTGTTAAAGGCTCATGGCTGCCTTCACTGCTGCTGGGCGGCACCCAGGTTGGCTGGTTTGGCGTTGGCGTGGCGATGTTTGCTATTCCGGTGGGCAAGGCTACCGGGCTGGATATTAATTTGCTGATTGCCGTCTCCGGTTTACTGATGACCGTCACCGTCTTCTTTGGCATTTCGGCGCTGACGGTTCTTTCGGTGATTGCAGTTCCGGCTATCGCCTGTCTTGGCGGTTATTCCGTGTGGCTGGCCGTTAACGGCATGGGCGGCCTGGACGCATTAAAAGCGGTCGTTCCCGCACAACCGTTAGATTTCAATGTCGCGCTGGCGTTGGTTGTCGGTTCATTTATCAGTGCGGGCACGCTCACCGCTGACTTTGTCCGGTTTGGTCGCAATGCCAGACTGGCGGTGCTGGTGGCGATGGTGGCCTTTTTCCTCGGCAACTCGTTGATGTTTATTTTCGGTGCGGCGGGCGCTGCGGCGCTGGGGATGGCGGATATCTCTGATGTGATGATTGCTCAGGGTCTGCTGCTGCCTGCGATTGTGGTGCTGGGGCTGAATATCTGGACCACCAACGATAACGCGCTCTATGCGTCGGGCTTAGGTTTCGCCAACATTACCGGTATGTCGAGCAAAACCCTTTCGGTGATTAACGGTATTATCGGTACGGTCTGCGCATTATGGCTGTATAACAATTTTGTCGGCTGGCTGACTTTCCTTTCGGCAGCTATTCCTCCGGTGGGTGGCGTGATCATCGCCGACTATCTGATGAACCGTCGCCGCTATGAGCACTTTGCGACCACGCGTATGATGAGTGTCAATTGGGTGGCGATTCTGGCGGTCGCGCTGGGGATTGCCGCAGGCCACTGGTTACCGGGGATTGTTCCGGTCAACGCGGTATTAGGTGGCGCGCTGAGCTATCTGATCCTTAACCCGATTTTGAATCGTAAAACGACGGCAGCAATGACGCATGTGGAGGCTAACAGTGTCGAATAACGCTTTACAGACCATTATTAATGCCCGGTTGCCCGGTAAAGAGGGGCTGTGGCAGATTCATCTGCAGGACGGAAAAATCAGCGCCATTGATGCGCAATCTGGCGCGATGCCCATAACTGAAAACAGCCTGGATGCCGAACAAGGTTTAGTTATACCGCCGTTTGTGGAGCCGCATATTCACCTGGACACCACGCAAACCGCCGGGCAACCGAACTGGAATCAGTCCGGCACGCTGTTTGAAGGCATTGAACGCTGGGCCGAGCGCAAAGCGTTATTAACCCATGACGATGTGAAACAACGCGCCTGGCAAACGCTGAAATGGCAGATTGCCAACGGTATTCAGCATGTGCGTACCCATGTCGATGTTTCGGACGCAACGCTGACTGCGCTAAAAGCGATGCTGGAAGTGAAGCAGGAAGTCGCGCCGTGGATTGATCTGCAAATCGTCGCCTTCCCGCAGGAAGGGATTTTGTCGTATCCCAACGGTGAAGCGTTGCTGGAAGAGGCGTTACGCTTAGGGGCAGACGTTGTTGGGGCTATTCCGCATTTTGAATTTACCCGCGAATACGGCGTGGAGTCGCTGCATAAAACCTTCGCCCTGGCGCAAAAATACGACCGTCTCATCGACGTTCACTGTGATGAGATCGATGACGAACAGTCGCGCTTTGTCGAAACCGTTGCTGCCCTGGCGCACCGTGAAGGCATGGGCGCGCGAGTCACCGCCAGCCACACCACGGCAATGCACTCCTATAACGGGGCGTATACCTCGCGCCTGTTCCGCTTGCTGAAAATGTCCGGTATTAACTTTGTCGCCAACCCGTTGGTCAATATTCATCTGCAAGGGCGTTTCGATACGTATCCAAAACGTCGCGGCATCACGCGCGTTAAAGAGATGCTGGAGTCCGGCATTAACGTCTGCTTTGGTCACGATGATGTCTTCGATCCGTGGTATCCGCTGGGAACGGCGAATATGCTGCAAGTGCTGCATATGGGGCTACATGTTTGCCAGCTGATGGGCTACGGGCAGATTAACGATGGCCTGAATTTAATCACCCACCACAGCGCCAGGACGTTGAATTTGCAGGATTACGGCATTGCCGCCGGAAACAGCGCCAACCTGATTATCCTGCCGGCTGAAAATGGATTTGATGCGCTGCGCCGTCAGGTTCCGGTACGTTATTCGGTACGTGGCGGCAAGGTGATTGCCAGCACACAACCGGCACAAACCACCGTATATCTGGAGCAGCCAGAAGCCATCGATTACAAACGGTAATTTCCTCTGTGTTGAAGAGCCACTGACCTGTGTCAGTGGCTACCGTGATTCATTCCCGCCAACAACCGCGTATTCATCCAACGCCATGTGCAAAAATGCTTTCGCGGCGGCTGTCTGCCAGCTATTTTTCCGCCGCAACAAAACCGCCGTTCTTTCCAGTAGTGGCGGGGCAAGAGAAATAGCTTTAAGCCCATCATGTTGTGTGGCAATCGCTGCTGGTAACAATGTGGAAAGGGAAGTGCGGCGAATCAGCTCCAGAACCGCGCTAATTGAGTTCGCCTCAATGACCACCTGTGGATGTAGTCCCGCTTTCTCGCAGTAGTGGTCAATTTGCTCTCTGGTGGCAAATTCCGCGCTGAGCAGGACCAGTTTTTTATCATGCAAGCGACTCAACGCCACCTGTTCACAGGCAGCCAGCGGATGATGTTGCGCCACGACTAAAGCTAAACTTTCTGTCAGTAAAGGAATTGCCTCCAGCTCCGGCGAATGCACTGGCGCGAAAGCAATCCCAACGTCCAGCTCGTCGCGGCAAAGCAGATCTTCGATTTTCTCCTGCGACATTTCCTGTAGCCGGAGCGTGATGCCGGGGTAACGCGCATAGAAATCCGCCATTAAAGGGCCGATAAAGTAGCTCGTAAAGGTAGGGGTGACGGCGATACGCAGCGATCCTCGCGTCAGATCGGCAACATCATGAATCGCCCGTTTACCCGCTCCCAGTTCCTGTAATGCCCGGCTGGCGTACTGTCGCCAGACTTCTCCTGCATCAGTGAGACGAATCGTTCGCCCGCTACGGTCAAACAGCGGCACGCCTAAACTCTCCTCTAACTGGCGAATCTGCTGGGAAAGCGCAGGCTGGGAGACGTGCAACGCACTGGCGGCACGGGTGAAGCTGCCATGTTCAGCCACGGCAAGAAAATAATTGATATGTCGAGAGAGCATTCGCCAACCTATAAGTAAATCCAATAGAACTCATCATAAATGAGTCTTTTACCTTATGGCAATCGGCGAGTAGTCTGCCTCTCATTCCAGAGACAGACAGAGGTTAACGGTGAAAGAGATTATTGATGGATTCCTTAAATTCCAGCGCGAGGCATTTCCTGAGCGGGAAGCCTTGTTTAAAAAGCTGGCGACACAGCAAAGCCCGCGCACACTTTTTATTTCCTGCTCCGATAGCCGTCTGGTTCCTGAGCTGGTGACGCAACGTGAACCCGGCGATCTGTTCGTTATTCGCAACGCGGGCAATATCGTCCCTTCTTACGGGCCAGAACCCGGTGGTGTTTCGGCTTCGGTGGAGTATGCCGTCGCTGCGCTTAGGGTATCCGACATTGTGATTTGTGGTCATTCAAACTGTGGCGCGATGACCGCCATTGCCAGCTGTCAGTGCATGGACCATATGCCTGCCGTCTCCCACTGGCTGCGTTATGCCGATTCTGCCCGCGTCGTTAATGAGGCGCGCCCGCATCGCGATTTACCGTCCAAAGCTGCGGCGATGGTACGTGAAAACGTGATTGCTCAGTTGGCTAATTTGCAAACTCATCCATCGGTGCGCCTGGCGCTCGAAGAGGGGCGGATCGCCCTGCATGGCTGGGTCTACGACATTGAAAGCGGCAGTATCGCAGCCTTTGACGGCGCAACCCGCCAGTTCGTGCCACTGGCAACCAATCCCGGCGTTTGTGCCATACCGCTACGCCAGCAAGCTGCAGCGTAACCATACTTTTAATCCATCAGGAGATTTACCATGATTCAGTCGCAAATTAACCGCAATATTCGCCTTGATCTTGCCGATGCTATTTTGCTCAGCAAAGCTAAAAAAGATCTCTCATTTGCCGAGATTGCCGACGGCACCGGTCTGGCAGAAGCCTTCGTGACCGCTGCTTTGCTGGGGCAGCAGGCGCTTCCTGCCGACGCTGCCCGTCTGGTTGGGGCGAAGCTGGATCTCGACGAAGACGCCATTCTACTGTTGCAGATGATTCCGCTGCGTGGCTGCATTGATGACCGTGTTCCAACCGACCCAACGATGTACCGTTTCTATGAAATGTTGCAGGTGTACGGCACCACTCTGAAAGCGTTGGTTCATGAGAAGTTCGGCGATGGCATCATCAGTGCGATTAACTTCAAACTCGACGTCAAGAAGGTGGCGGACCCGGAAGGTGGCGAACGCGCGGTCATCACCTTAGATGGCAAATATCTGCCGACCAAACCGTTCTGACAGCCATGCGCGACCATCAAAAGACGTTCACGATGCTGCTGGTTCTGGTGCTGATTGGTCTTAATATGCGACCACTGCTCACCTCCGTCGGACCACTGCTACCGCAATTGCGTCAGGCGAGTGGAATGAGCTTTAGCGTGGCAGCCCTGTTGACGGCTCTGCCGGTGGTCACCATGGGCGGGCTGGCGCTGACCGGAAGCTGGCTTCATCAGCATGTCAGCGAACGTCGCAGCGTCGCCATCAGCCTGGTGCTGATTGCCGTCGGTGCATTGATGCGTGAGCTTTACCCTCAAAGTGTGCTGCTGCTCAGCAGCGCACTGCTCGGTGGGGTGGGAATTGGCATCATTCAGGCGGTGATGCCTTCGGTGATTAAACGGCGTTTTCAGCAGAGCACGCCACTGGTGATGGGGCTGTGGTCTGCGGCTCTGATGGGCGGTGGTGGACTAGGTGCAGCCCTGACGTCCTGGTTAGTTCAACACAGCGAAAAGTGGTATCAAACACTCGCCTGGTGGGCGCTACCTGCCATTATTGCGCTCTTTGCCTGGTGGTGGCAGAGCAATCACCAGGCTTCTTCATCTCATAACACGACAATCACTCCGGTTCGTGTGGTATTCACTCCTCGCGCCTGGACGCTGGGGCTTTACTTCGGTCTGATTAACGGCGGTTACGCCAGCCTGATTGCCTGGTTACCCGCCTTCTATATTGAGATTGGCGCCAGCGCGCAGTACAGCGGCTCCTTGCTGGCGTTGATGACGCTTGGGCAAGCTGCGGGGGCGTTACTGATGCCTGCCATGGCTCGCCATCAGGATCGGCGCAAACTTTTGATGCTGGCACTGGCGTTACAACTGGTTGGTTTCTGTGGCTTTATCTGGCTGCCACTGCAATTGCCGGTATTGTGGGCGATGGTGTGTGGTTTAGGTCTGGGCGGCGCGTTTCCGCTCTGTTTGCTGCTGGCTCTCGACCACTCTCCGCAACCGGGTATTGCTGGCAAGCTGGTGGCGTTTATGCAGGGGATCGGCTTTATCATCGCCGGGCTTTCCCCCTGGTTTTCTGGCGTGTTGCGTAGTATCAGCGGCAATTACCTGATGGACTGGGTGTTTCATGCGCTGTGCGTTGTTGGGCTGATGATCATAACCCTGCGATTTGCACCGGCACGTTTTCCGCAGCTGTGGGTCAAAGAGGCATGAGGTGACGCTTGTTTCGCCAGATGATGGGAAAATGTCGGATGTGCCCAGTGGCGCATCCGACATTTGTTCCATCGCTTTGTTCATGCCGGATGCGGCGTGAACGCCTTATCCGGCTTACGTAGAGCACTGAACTTGCAGGCCTGATAAGCGTAGCGCATCAGGCAATTTTGCTTTTGCCATCAGTCTCATAATCTTTGAAATAATATTGCTTATCCCGGTCGTTTATTTCGCGAATAACCCGACAAGGAACGCCCGCAGCCACGACGTTTGGCGGAATGTCTTTTGTGACGACACTACCCGCGCCAATAACCGAATTTTCCCCGATGGTGACGCCTGGATTAATGACTACATGACTGCCAATCCAGACATTATTACCAATCGTTATCGGAAAAGAGTACATCTCTCCGTTTTTTCTTAATTCATGGTGTACAGGGTGCCCGGTAACGGAAATAGTAACGTTGGGTGCAATCAGTACGTTATCACCGATCGTTACCGTGTAATCATCGACGATGGTTAAATTGAAATTTGCATAAAAATTGCGGCCTATATGAATGTTGGAACCGTAAGAGAAATAGACAGGCGGTTCTATCCAGGCATTTTCCCCTACCGTGGCAAACATTTCTTTAATCAGGCTTTCCCTTTTTTCAACTTCCGCTGGATGCGAGTGATTAAACTCATACATTAACGTTTTCCCACGAAGTCTTTTTTCAGGTAAGCCTTCGCACATATCGGTAAATAGCTTTCCTGCTTTTATTCTTTCTGTCATCGACATGTTCATTACGATTATTCCGTTCCGACATTGATTGCTTAAGCGACTTCATTCACCTGGCGACGCAGCAGAGAAAGCGGGCCGGGGCCGCTGAGCGTGAACACGGAAATTAAGGTGAAGCCCAGCGCCACCAGACCCAGCACCAGATACGCGCCCTGGAAACCGATACTTTCATACATATTGCCTGCCAGAACAGACATAAAAATCATCGCCAGTTGCTTAAAGAAGCAGAAACAGACCAGATAAATTGTCGCTGAAAAACGCACTTCAAACTGGCTGGTAATATATTTAAAGCAGCCCACCAGCAGGAACGGTACTTCAAACATATGCAGCGTTTTTAGAATAACCACTTCCAGTGCCGAGGTGGCGAACGATGAGCCAATAATACGTACTGACATAATGGTGCCAGCCAGCAGCAGGGCGTTTTTCCCGCCGATGCGATTAATGATCAGTGGCGCAAAGAACATAATCGAAGCGTTAAGTAATTCGCCCATTGTTGTGACATAGCCAAATACCCGCGTACCCTGCTCACCGGTGGCAAAGAACGAAGTAAAGAAATTAGCAAACTGTTGGTCAAAAACATCGTAGGTGCAGGAAACGCCAATAACATACAGCGACAAAAACCACAGTTTGGGTTGTCTGAACAGTTCCAGCGCCAGCTTAAGGCTAAATGCCGAATGGTTGGCACCTACGGCATTGGCAACCGTGGCGGAAGAAGGTGCATCCGTTTTGGCGAAAAAGAGCAAAATGGCGAGAATGAGTGCACAGCCAGAACCCAGCCAGAAAACAAACTGATTATTGATGGTGAACATGATGCCGACAATCGAGGCACACAGCGCCCAGCCAACACAGCCAAACATCCGCGCGCGACCAAATTCGAAATTACTGCGACGGCTGACTTTCTCGATAAATGCCTCTACTGCTGGCGCACCGGCGTTAAAACAAAAGCCTAGATAAATACCACCAACAACCGAACCTACTAAAATATTGTATTGTAACAGCGGGCCAAAGATAAAAATAAAGAATGGCGCAAACATCACTAACATGCCGGTAATAATCCACAGCAGGTATTTGCGCAGTCCAAGTTTGTCAGAAAGCAAGCCAAACAGCGGTTGAAATAACAGAGAGAACAGGGAAATCGCAGCGAAAATAATGCCCGTATCACTTTTGCTGATATGGTTGATGTCATGTAGCCAAATCGGGAAAAACGGGAAGTAGGCTCCCATGATAAAAAAGTAAAAGAAAAAGAATAAGCCGAACATCCAAAAGTTTGTGTTTTTTAGATAGAACATAATGGATTTCCTTACGCGAAATACGGGCAGACATGGCCTGCCCGGTTATTATTATTTTTGACGCCAGACTAACTGGTAATGGTAGCGACCGGCGCTCAGTTGGTATTCTGCCGAAACGGACGGGCTCCAGGAGTCGTCGCCACCAATCCCCATATGGAAACCGTCGATATTCAGCCAGCTGCCTTCTTCCGCGTGCAGCAGATGGCGATGACTGGTTTCCATCAGTTGTTGTTGGCTGTAGCGGCTGATATTGAACTGGAAGTTGCCGCGCCACTGGTGTGAGCCATAATTCAATTCGCGCGTCCCGCAGCGCAGACCGTTCTCGCTCGGGAAGACGTACGGCGTATACATGTCAGACAACGGCAGATCCCAGCGGTCAAAACAGGCCGCAGTAAGGCGGTCGGGATAGTTTTCTTGCGGCCCCAGCCCCAGCCAGTTAACCCGTTCTGCGACCTGTGCCAGTTGGCAGGTCAGGCCAATCCGCGCCGGATGCGGCGTATCGCTTGCCACTTCAACATCCACACTGATGGCCATTTCACCGAATCCATCAATCCGGTAGGTTTTCCGGCTGATAAATAAAGTTTTCCCCTGATGCTGCCAGGCGTGGACAGTCGTAATCAGCACCGCGTCGGCAAGCAGATCTGCCGTGCACTGCAACAACACCGCTTCTGCCTGGTAATGTCCCGCTGCCTTCCAGCGTTCTACCCAGGCGTTCGGGTCAATACGCGTTGCTTCACTCACGCCAATGTCGTTATCCAGCGGCGCACGGGTGAACTGGTCGCGCAGCGGCGTCAGAAGTTGTTTTTCATCGCCAATCCACATCTGAGAAAGAAGGCCTGACTGGCGGTTAAATTGCCAACGCTTGTTATCCAGCGCGATACAAAAATCCGTTTCGCTGGTGGTCAGTTGCGGGGCGGAGTGGGGCGCAGAGGGAAGCGTCACACTGAGGTTTTCCGCCAGACGCCACTGTTGCCAGGCGCTGATGTGTCCGGCTTCTGACCATGCGGTCGCGTTCGGTTGCACTACGTGTACCGTTAGCCAGAGTTGTCCGGCGTTTTCCGGCTGTGGCAGTTCAGGCAATTCAATCAACTGTTTACCTTGCGGGGCGACATTCAGAGGCACTTCGCCACTTGCCAACGGCTTGCCATCCAGCGCCACCGACCAGTGCAGGGTTTCGTTATCGCTATGACGGAACAGGTATTCGCTGTTCACTTCGATGGTTTGCCTGGATAAACGGAACTGGAAAAACTGCTGCTGGTGTTTTGCTTCCGTCAGCGCCGGATGCGGCGTGCGATCGGCAAAGACCAGACCGTTCATGCAGAACTGGCGATCGTTTGGCGTATCGCCAAAATCACCGCCGTAGGCCGACCACGGGTTGCCGTTTTCATCATATTTAATCAGTGACTGATCCACCCAGTCCCAGACGAAGCCACCCTGTAAACGAGGGTACTGACGAAACGCCTGCCAGTATTTGGCAAAGCCGCCGAGGCTGTTACCCATCGCGTGGGCGTATTCACAGAGGATCAGCGGGCGCAACTCACCTGGCAGCGAAAGCCATTTTTTGATTGACCATTTCGGTACTGCCGGGAAGGGTTGATCTTCATCCACGCGCGCGTACATCGGGCAAATAATATCGGTTGCAGAGGTGTCGGCTCCGCCGCCTTCATACTGCACCGGACGTGATGGATCGACAGATTTAATCCAGCGATACAGCGCGTCGTGATTAGCGCCGTGGCCTGATTCATTCCCCAGCGACCAGATAATTACGCTCGGGTGATTACGATCGCGCCGCACCATCCGCGTTACGCGTTCGCTCATTGCTGGCAGCCACTGCGGATCATCTGTCAGGCGGTTCATTGGCACCATGCCGTGGGTTTCAATATTAGCTTCATCCACCACATACAGGCCGTAGCGGTCGCACAGTGTGTACCACAGCGGATGGTTCGGATAATGCGAACAGCGCACGGCGTTAAAGTTGTTCTGCTTCATAAGCAGGATATCCTGCACCATCGTCTGCTCATCCATGGCCTGACCGTGCAGGGGATGATGCTCGTGACGGTTAACGCCGCGAATCAGCAACGGCTTACCGTTCAGCAGCAGCAGACCATTTTCAATCCGCACCTGGCGGAAGCCGACATCACAGGCTTCCGCTTCAATCAGCGCGCCGTCAGCGGTGTGCAGTTCAACCACCGCACGGTAAAGATTCGGGGTTTCTGCGCTCCACGGCGCCGGATTTTCGACGTTCAGACGTAGCGTGACGCGATCGGCATAACCGCCGCGCTCATCGATAATTTCGCCGCCGAAAGGCGCGGTGGCGCTGGCGGCCTGCGTTTCACCCTGCCACAAAGAAACCGTTATCCGCAGATCGTCGCGCAGTTCGCCACACATCTGAACTTCTGCCTCCAGAACAGCGCGGCTGAAATCGTCATTAAAGTGAGTAGCAACATGGAAATCGCTGATTTGCGTGGTTGGTTTGTGCAGCAACGAGACGTCGCGGAAAATGCCGCTCATCCGCCACATATCCTGATCTTCCAGATAACTGCCGTCACTCCAGCGCAACACCATCACCGCGAGGCGGTTTTCTCCGGCGCGTAAAAAGTCACTCAGATCAAATTCAGACGGCAAACGGCTGTCCTGCCCGTAACCGACCCAGCGTCCGTTGCACCACAAATGAAACGCTGAGTTAACCCCATCAAAAATAATCCGCGTCTGACCTTCCTGTAGCCAGCTTTCATCGACATTAAATGTGAGCGAGTAACATCCAGTCGGATTCTCTGCGGGAACACACGGCGGATTGACCGCAATGGGATAGGTCACGTTGGTGTAGATGGGGGCATCGTAACCGTGCATCTGCCAGTTTGAGGGGACGGGGACTGTATCGGCGTCAGGAAGATCGCACTCCAGCCAGCTTTCCGGCACAGCTTCGGGGGCGGGGAACCAGGCAAATTGCCATTTGCCATTCAGACTGTGCAACTGGCGGGAAGGGCGATTCTCGCGGGCTTCTTCACTATTTCGCCAGCTGGCAAAAGGAGGATGCGCCGCAAGGCGGTTGAGTTGGGTAACGCCAGGGTTTTCCCAGTCACGACGTTGTAATACGACGGACAGTGAATCCGTAATCATGGTCATTGCTGTATCCTGTGTGAAATTGTTATCCGCTCACAATTTCACACAACATACGAGCCGGAAGCATAGAGTGTAAAGCCTGGAGTGCTTAATGAGTGAGCTGACTCACATTAATTGTGTTGCGCTCACTGCCCGGTTTCCAGCCGGGAAATTTGCCGTGCCAGCTGCATTAATGAATCCGCCAACGCGCGGGGAGAGGCAGTTTGCGTATTGGGTGGCAGGGTGGTTTTACGTGTCACCAGTGATACGGGCAATAGCTGATTTCCCTTCACCGCCAGGCCCTGAGAGAGTTGCAGCAAGCGGTCCACGCTGGTTTGCCCCAGCAGGCGAAAATCCTGTTTAATGGTGGTTAACGGAGGGATATAACACGAGCTGTCTTCGGTATCGTCGTATCCCACTACCGAGATATCCGCGCCGACGCGTAGCCCGGACTCGGTAATGGCGCGCATTGCACCCAGCGCCATCTGATCGTTAGCAACCAGCATTGCGGTGGGAGTAATGCCCTCATTCAGCATCTGCATGGTTTGTTGAAAACCGGACATGGCGCTCCAGTCGCCCTCAAGCTCCGCTATTGGCTGTAGTTGATTGCAATCGAGATATTTGTGCCAGCCCGCCAGACGCAGACGCGCCGAGACAGAACTTAATGGACCCGCTAACAGCGCAATTTGCTGGTGACCCAACGCGACCAGATGCTCCACGCCGAGCCGTGCGCCGTCATCATGGGAAAAAATAATGCTGTTAATGGGGGATTTGTCGGAGACATCAAGAAACAAAACTGGCACGTGACCGCAGGCTGCCTCTACGGCGATGGCATCTTGTTCATCCAGGGGATAGTTGATGATCAGGCCGCTGACGCGTTGTGCGAGAAGATTATGAACCGCCGCTTTACAGGCTTCGACGCCACTGCGTTCCACCATTGATACCACTACGCTGGCACCGAGTTGATCGGCGCGGGATTTAATTGCCGCAACAATTTGTGAAGGCGCATGAAGCGCCAGGTTGGAAGTAGCAACGCCAATCAGCAGCGACTGTTTGCCCGCCAGTTGCTGTGCCACGCGGTTGGGAATGTAATTCAGCTCCGCCATTGCCGCTTCCACTTTTTCCCGCGTTTTCGCAGAAACGTGGCTGGCCTGATTTACCACGCGGGAAACGGTCTGATAAGAGACTCCGGCATACTCGGCGACATCGTATAGTGTTACTGGTTTCACATTCACAACCCTGAATTGACTCTCTTCCGGGCGCTATCATGCCATACCACGGAAGGTTTTGCGCCACCCTGCAGGGCTGACACCAAAGTGAAATTTAAAATGCTGACGCCAGGTCACATGAGAGAGAAAGCCCACTTCGATACACTCACTGTATTTACAGGTATACTCGCAAAAATTATTCAGCGGGTTTGGAAATAAAGATGGCAAAACTTACCTTACAAGAGCAGTTGCTCAAAGCAGGATTAGTCACCAGCAAAAAAGCGGCGAAGGTCGAGAGAACGGCGAAAAAATCGCGCGTTCAGGCGCGTGAAGCTCGGGCGGCGGTAGAAGAAAATAAAAAGGCACAGCTTGAGCGTGATAAACAGCTTAGTGAGCAACAAAAACAAGCGGCGTTAGCGAAAGAATATAAAGCTCAGGTGAAGCAGCTTATCGAAATGAACCGTATCACCATTACCAATGGCGATATCGGTTTTAACTTCACCGACGGCAATCTGATTAAGAAAATTTTTGTCGATAAGCTCACGCAAACGCAGTTGATTAATGGCCGTCTGGCGATTGCCCGTTTGGTTACTGACGGCAATAGTGAAGGTGAATACGCCATTATTCCGGCAAGCGTTGCCGACAAAATCGCCCAGCGTGATGCCAGCAGTATTGTGTTGCACAGTGCACTCAGCGCCGAAGAGCAGGATGAAGACGATCCGTATGCCGACTTTAAGGTGCCTGATGATTTGATGTGGTAATTATATGTCCGTCACCATCCGCGAACAGGATGGCGACGGCTTGTTACGTGCGGGATATTAATAACGAATGACGGTGCGAATGGATTTGCCTTCATGCATTAATTCAAAGGCGTCATTAATTTCATCCAGCCTCATGGTATGCGTTACAAACGGCTCCAGGTCGATATTACCTTTCATCGCATCTTCAACTATACCCGGCAACTGGGAACGACCTTTCACGCCGCCAAATGCGGAACCTTTCCATACGCGACCGGTGACCAACTGGAATGGACGGGTTGAGATTTCCTGACCAGCGCCAGCCACACCAATGATTATCGACTGACCCCAGCCACGGTGAGCACTTTCCAGCGCCGCGCGCATCACATTGACGTTGCCGATGCACTCAAAGGTATGGTCGATACCCCATTTGTTGATATCCAGAAGGACATCTTTAATCGGTTTGTCGTAGTCATTCGGATTAATGCAGTCGGTGGCACCGAAGCGACGCGCCAGATCGAATTTCTTCGGGTTGGTATCGATAGCGATAATCCGTCCCGCTTTCGCCTGACGTGCGCCCTGAACCACTGCCAGACCAATAGCGCCAAGACCAAACACGGCAACAGAATCACCAGGCTGGACTTTAGCGGTGTTGTGCACTGCGCCAATACCGGTGGTAACGCCACAGCCCAGCAGGCAGACGTGTTCATGGTTTGCTTCTGGATTAATTTTGGCCAGTGAAACTTCCGCGACCACGGTATATTCACTGAAGGTGGAACAGCCCATGTAGTGATACAGCGGTTGCCCATTGTAAGAAAAACGTGTGGTGCCGTCTGGCATCAGGCCTTTGCCCTGGGTTTCGCGAACCGCGACGCAGAGGTTGGTTTTGCCAGAGCGACAGAATTCGCACTCGCCGCATTCTGCGGTGTAAAGCGGGATCACATGGTCGCCAGGTTTAACGCTGGTCACGCCTTCACCGACTTCAACCACAACGCCAGCCCCTTCGTGACCGAGAACGACCGGGAATACACCTTCCGGGTCATCGCCGGAGAGGGTAAATGCGTCGGTATGGCAGACGCCGGTATGAGTGACTTTTATCAGCACTTCACCTTTTTTCGGTGGTGCAACGTCAATTTCAACGATTTCCAGTGGTTTACCGGGTGCAAATGCAACGGCAGCACGTGATTTCATATTTCGCTTTTCCTCAATAGGGTAGTGGTTTCAGCTACTTAAGATAGGCTCGAACCAGTTCAATCGTGTCATCAACGGATTGGCTGACTTCGCGGCTGTAGCAGTCATTTCGGTCAAACGTTTCCCGGATATGGCTTTCAAGCACTTCTGCCATCAGCCCGTTAGCCGCGCCCCGAACGGCAGCGATCTGCTGGAGTATGGCACGGCATTCGGCATCACCCTCCAGTGACCGTTCCAGAGCATCAATCTGCCCCCGAATGCGACGAACTCGAGTAAGCACCTTTTTCTTCTCTTCCGGAGTACTGGGCATTTCGCACCTCATCTCATCTGCACGCAACATACTATAGGGGGGTATGCTATGTGTCAATGCATACCCCCCTATAGTATATAACACCGGAGAATAAAATTTATCCGATGAATGTGGGTGATGTCTGGAGGAAACGAAGAGGGAAGGAGAGTGTTTGGGCGCTAATCACGTGGGATTGCCGCCCGGATAGCAGGCGGCGGAAGGAATCAGAATTTCCAGGTCAGATTGGCAGCGGATTGCAGGCCGTTATAATCATCGGTTGGCGTGTCATACCATACTTTACCCGCCGTCAGCCCCAGATTAAGTTGCTCAGTCAACGGTTGAATACGTTGTAAACTGGCGCTCTTCATGCTGCCGTGACGCGTCTCTGGCGACCAGTCGTAGGTATAAGCTCCCGTCCCACGACTAAGCCAAAGTTGAGTATAACCGCCGCCGCGAGGGTCATTCAGACGCACGGAAATCATATTGCTGTAACTGCCGCCCGCATCGCTGGAGTCATAATGGGTATAGCGATAGCTGGTGATCACCGGGCCAGTGTAGAGCGATACGCCGCCTTGCCAGGCATCGACTTCAACATCATCGTAATATTTAGTGTAGCGATAACCGGTCGTGAACAGCGTTTTTGGCAGCAGGGCCAGGTTAATATCCTGACGAAAATCCTGGCGAGCAAAGACCGGCGTATTATCCGCAAAGGCAATCCCCGTGCGGGTTGTCAGCCAATTATTCCATTTGTACCAGACAGCACCCTGACCGCGTGTAGCATTGAAACGTTCAGTCTCATAATCACGACGCCCCTGGGAAAGATTAAAAAGCAGCGTTGCGTTTTCAACTTTTGCTACCAGTTCAGCATACGCTAAATTACGGTTGCCATGATCGCCAGAATAATCGGTAAAATCGTAGCCTGCGGTAATGGAAGTTAACCCGGCATAAGCGGGCAATGTGCTAAAGATTGCCGCTGCTAATAACGTCCGTTTTATCATTTTAATCTCCTGTACGGATAAGCTCTTGCCGGAGTGAATAATTTCCGGTAGGTAAATTGCGTTCTACAATAACGCGCGGGCCAAGTTGCGTGTTTGGCGAAATAATTCGTCCAGGTAAAATAATTACCTGCACGCCAAGACGTGAACGCTGACCAATATAACAACCTAATTTATCGCAGCCGGTAGCGATAATACCCTCTGGGGTGCGAACCGATACTGGCTGTTCATCCAGTCGATGATTACTGGTACGCACCTGTGCGCCCAAATATGCCTGGCTTGCAACAACAGAATCGGCAATAAAACATTGCGGTCCAATCACCGCTTCCGCTTCAATAACTGCATTTTTGATTTCAGTGGCAAAACCAATTTTTACGTCATTGTTGATTACCGTACCGGGGCGAATAAACGCATAATTACCTATCAGGCAGTTTGCACCAATCACTACCGGCCCTTGAATAACCACACCGTGGCAAATACGGGTATTGGCACCGATAACAACTTCACCGGCACTTTCATCAATAATCACCTGGTCAGCAATCTGAATATTTTTCTCTTTAACATTAAGCTTCAGATAGCTTTTCAGTTCCTGCGACAGAAGGTTGGGAATAAGCGGTTGGCGCTTCCACCAGTGCGGAATAACGGGTGGGTTTGTCGCGCTGAGGTTCGCGTCCAGTAAAAAAGGCAATAAGTCCATAAATAATCCAGATGGCATAAGCTAATAATACATACACAACGGAAAGTGGCGCTAAAGGCACCAACAACCAGCAACGATGAAACCAGGCGCTAAAAGCACCAATAACACAAACTACGCCGACCCAGATAAGCGGAAACATAGCCACTATTACGCCATGTGGCCCGGTGGTAATTAATTCATTAAACCAGGTGGTGAGATAAATCCCAACGCCATAGAGCACGACCAACAGCATAGGGAAAATACTGAAGATGCCGAAACGGCTAAATAAAAGCCTTTTATGCAGACGCATACATACCGCATAGCCCACAATCCAACGTCGCCAGCGACGCCACTCCTCGCGCGGGTTGTTGCATTCCTGAGGGTATACGATGCAGCGATTCGCCTGACGAATGCGGTAACCATTGGCGACCAACGTCCAGGTGAGGTCGAGATCTTCAACTTTGGTACGATCCGAGAAACCGAATTTACGCAATACATCGGTACGGAACATCCCGCAGGCACCGCTGATAATAAACGGGGCGCCGCCCAAAAGCTGTTGTAGCGTGCGCTTCATAACGATCATCGGCAGTTTCACAGTAGCGCGAATATGTGGCAGCAAACCTGCGCCTTTTAATGCTGTGGAGGGAATGCCGCCTACGGCATCAGCACCACGCTCAATTTCCGCCAACATATAACCCATGCCGTTTTTATCTGGAGGGACGTAAGTATCGGCATCGCTTAAAAAAACCTGGTCACATGTGGCGTAGTTGAGGCCGTTCATTAGAGCGCCGCCTTTGCCGGTATTTTTTTGCGTAACAGCAACAAACCGATCGCCCCATTTGCGTTTCACTTCCGCCATTACCGCTTCGGTATTATCTGTGGAACCGTCGTTAACGCAAATTACCCGACAAAAATAAGGGTTGCGCAGCAGATTTTCCAGCGACTGTGCCAGACAAGGGCCTTCGTTATAGGCAGGAATAATTGCGTCAATACAGCCTTTCTTTTGGCTGGGCTTACGCCTTAACGTACTCAAAAACCATAGCAATATTGCTACGGCCATAAATATAAAGATCCAGGTTTTCATTTAATCTACTCAAAGAATCATTTTATGAATAACAAAGCCTTCACCCAGATCGCTATTGACCTGTTGTCCGCGAAATTGTGCAACAGCACGTAAACGTTCATGACGCATATAATCACGTCGCTCCTGGCTTTTATGTTTTTTTAACGCTGCAAGTTTTACAGTAAAATATTCTTCTTTTACGGATTCAAAAACCTGGGGCATAAATGAAAGCCAGGTGCTTGGAGTTTCATAGCCGAGAATCTGTGGAATAGTACGGCAGGCAACCATTGATGCCTGATAAACTGCCAGATGATCCTGATGGCGGTCAGCATCATGCATGGTATATACCCGTATGATTTCTACATCAGCGGGAATTTGATTTTTAATAATATCTTCCAGGGAGGAAATCATATCATTGAGTTGCAGATGTGTACGGGTGTCTGAAAAATTAAGATGAATAGTTTGCTGACACCCCAACATCTTTAATGCTTCGCGAGATTCTTCATGACGATCGATGATTTCGCTTACACCCGAATCGCCAGCAGTCATGACAACGGCGGCGATATAAAATCCTTTCTGCGCAAGACGAGCAAGCGATGCGCCACAACCTAATTCAATATCGTCAGGATGTGCGCCAATCGCAAGGATACCTTTCCTCTTTTCTGCTGATGAATGCAACGCAGAATTTAAAACCTTATCCAATTCATGACACTCCATTGTAATTATTATGCTGAAAGCGCGACGAATGCAGAGCGGCAACCCTCTGCAACATACTCAGATGTTAAAAATGACACGCGGTAAAAAAGAATAATCCTGAGAACAGGTCAATTAATGCCCGGAGGGCCGTAAGCGGTATAAGTTTGATTTGTGTGTATCATATGTTAAGTGTTTGTGTGTTTTGTGAATGTGATTATATTTTTTATATATTGTATTTAGATGTGATTTAGTTTGTCAATTAATTGCATTTAAAAAATATCTTTTATCAACCATTACTTTTTATATTCGTTTTATGAATGGATTGGTATGACGAAGAGGTTTTAAAGGTTGCATCATATGAAATCAGAATAATATATCTATTTATTATTGGTTGACTGGTTGGTGGAGTGGTGAAATAAATTTTTATCGTTTGAATTTTTATTCGTATATAAAAAGAAATGTGGCATTTCTTTGTAGGTAAACGATTGATAAATGCATAACTCATCTATCTTTTGCCGTTTTTTTGCTAAGAATAAAAACATATTGTCCATAATGATTAATTCTTTTATCAAATTATTTTCTCCGCGAATACTGCTCCCATAACAAGACAGGGGAGCAGACAATCATGGCAATTTCATCGCGTAACACACTCCTTGCCGCACTGGCATTCATCGCTTTTCAGGCGCAGGCGGTGAACGTCACCGTTGCGTATCAAACCTCCGCCGAACCGGCGAAAGTGGCTCAGGCTGATAATACCTTTGCCAAAGAGAGCGGGGCGACCGTGGACTGGCGTAAGTTTGACAGCGGGGCCAGTATCGTGCGGGCGCTGGCTTCTGGCGACGTGCAAATCGGTAATCTTGGCTCCAGCCCGTTAGCGGTCGCTGCCAGTCAGCAGGTGCCGATTGAAGTCTTTTTGCTGGCGTCAAAATTGGGTAACTCCGAGGCGCTGGTAGTTAAGAAAAACATCAGTAAACCCGAAGATCTCATTGGTAAGCGCATCGCCGTGCCGTTTATCTCCACCACTCACTACAGCCTGCTGGCGGCGCTGAAACACTGGGGCATTAAACCCGGACAAGTGGAGATTGTGAACCTGCAACCGCCAGCAATTATCGCCGCCTGGCAACGGGGAGATATTGATGGTGCTTATGTGTGGGCGCCGGCGGTAAATGCGCTGGAAAAAGACGGCAAGGTGCTGACAGACTCTGAACAGGTCGGGCAGTGGGGCGCACCGACGCTGGATGTTTGGGTGGTGCGAAAAGATTTTGCTGAGAAACATCCTGAGGTGGTGAAAGCGTTCGCTAAAAGCGCCATCGATGCCCAGCAACCGTACATTGCGAATCCGGACGCGTGGCTGAAACAGCCGGAAAACATCAGCAAACTGGCGCGCTTGAGCGGCGTACCGGAAGGTGACGTACCGGGGCTGGTCAAGGGAAATACCTATCTGACGCCGCAGCAGCAAACGGCAGAACTGACCGGAGCGGTGAACAAAGCGATCATCGATACCGCGCAGTTTTTGAAAGAGCAGGGCAAAGTTCCCGCCGTGGCGAATGATTACAGCCAGTACGTTACCTCGCGCTTCGTGCAATAAAAGGAGGCGCAGATGCTGCAAATTTCTCATCTCTATGCCGATTATGGCGGTAAACCGGCGCTGGAAGATATCAACCTGACGCTGGAAAGTGGCGAACTGTTGGTGGTGCTGGGACCGTCTGGCTGCGGCAAAACCACCTTGCTGAATCTGATTGCTGGTTTTGTGCCTTACCAGTACGGCAGCATTCAACTGGCGGGCAAGCGCATTGAGGGGCCGGGTGCAGAGCGCGGGGTGGTTTTTCAGAATGAAGGGCTGCTGCCGTGGCGTAATGTGCAGGATAACGTGGCGTTCGGCCTGCAACTGGCGGGGATGGAGAAAACGCAACGTCTGGAAATCGCTTACCAGATGCTGAAAAAAGTCGGCCTGGAAGGGGCAGAAAAACGCTACATCTGGCAGCTTTCTGGCGGTCAGCGTCAGCGGGTAGGGATTGCCCGTGCGCTGGCGGCTAATCCCCGGATGTTATTACTCGACGAACCGTTTGGCGCGCTGGACGCCTTCACCCGGGACCAGATGCAAATACTGCTACTGAAACTCTGGCAGGAGACAGGCAAGCAGGTGTTGTTGATTACCCATGATATAGAAGAAGCGGTGTTTATGGCGACCGAACTGGTTCTGCTTTCACCGGGGCCGGGTCGTGTGCTGGAACGTCTGCCGCTCAACTATGCCCGCCGCTTTGTTGCGGGTGAGTCGAGCCGCAGCATCAAGTCCGATCCACAATTCATCGCCATGCGCGAATATGTTTTAAGCCGCGTATTTGAGCAACGAGAGGCGTTCTCATGAGTGTGCTTCTTAACGAAAACTGCATTCGCATCGGCTGAAATGGCGCTGGCCGCTCTCGCGTCAGGTGACTTTAAGCATTGGCACGTTAGCGGTTTTACTGACTGTATGGTGGGCAGTAGCTGCGCTGCAACTGATTAGCCCGCTGTTTTTGCCGCCGCCGCAACAGGTACTGGCAAAACTGCTCACCATTGCCGGAACGCAAGGATTTATGGACGCCACGCTGTGGCAGCATCTGGCAGCCAGCCTGACGCGCATTTTGCTGGCGCTACTTGCGGCGGTGTTGATCGGTATTCCGGTTGGGATCGCCATGGGGCTAAGCCCGACGGTGCGCGGCATTCTGGATCCGGTAATTGAACTGTATCGCCCGGTGCCGCCGCTGGCCTATTTGCCGCTGATGGTGATCTGGTTTGGTATTGGTGAAACTTCGAAGATCTTACTGATCTATTTAGCGATTTTTGCACCGGTGGCGATGTCGGCGCTGGCGGGGGTGAAAAGCGCGCAGCAGGTTCGCATTCGTGCCGCCCAGTCGCTGGGTGCCAGCCGTGTGCAGGTGCTGTGGTTTGTTATTTTGCCCGGCGCACTGCCGGAAATCCTCACCGGATTACGCATTGGTCTGGGTGTGGGCTGGTCTACGCTGGTGGCGGCGGAGCTGATTGCCGCGACGCGAGGCTTAGGTTTTATGGTTCAGTCAGCGGGTGAGTTTCTCGCAACTGACGTGGTGCTGGCGGGGATCGCGGTGATTGCGATTATCGCCTTTCTTTTAGAACTGGGTCTGCGTGCGTTACAGCGCCGCCTGACGCCCTGGCATGGAGAAGTACAATGAGTGAACGTCTGAGCATTACCCCGCTGGGGCCGTATATCGGCGCACAAATTTCGGGTGCCGACCTGACGCGTCCGTTAAGTGATAATCAGTTTGAACAGCTTTACCATGCGGTGTTGCGCCATCAGGTGGTGTTTCTGCGTGAACAAGCCATTTCGCCACAGCAGCAACGCGCGCTGGCCCAGCGTTTTGGCGCGCTGCATATTCATCCTGTTTACCCTCATGCCGAAGGCGTTGATGAGATTATCGTACTTGATACCCATAACGATAATCCGCCGGATAACGACAACTGGCACACCGATGTGACATTTATTGAGACGCCGCCAGCGGGAGCGATTCTGGCAGCGAAAGAGTTGCCATCAACCGGGGGCGATACGCTATGGACCAGTGGTATTGCGGCGTATGAGGCGCTCTCTGTTCCCTTCCGTCAGCTGTTGAGCGGGCTGCGCGCGGAGCATGATTTCCGTAAATCGTTCCCAGAATACAAATACCGCAAAACAGAGGAGGAACATCAACGCTGGCGCGAGGCGGCAGCGAAAAATCCTCCTTTACTACATCCGGTGGTGCGAACGCATCCGGTGAGCGGTAAACAGGCGCTGTTTGTTAATGAAGGATTTACCACGCTAATTGTCGATGTCAGTGAGAAAGAGAGCGAAGCCTTGCTAGGCTTTTTATTTACTCATATCACCAAACCGGAGTTTCAGGTGCGCTGGCGCTGGCAGCCAAATGATATCGCGATTTGGGATAACCGCGTAACCCAGCACTATGCCAATGCCGATTACCTGCCACAGCGGCGGATAATGCATCGAGCGACGATCCTCGGGGATAAACCGTTTTATCGGGCGGGGTAATGGGAAAATGCCGGGTAGGGATAACCCGGCATAATGATCATTAACGCAGAATTTTCTTCTCAGCCAGATCCAGCGCAAAGTAGCTGAAAATCAGATCCGCCCCCGCGCGCTTAATCGAACCTAAGCTTTCGAGCACCACTTTCTCTTCATCTATAGCACCCGCCAGCGCGGCGAACTTAATCATCGCGTACTCACCGCTCACCTGATACGCACCAATCGGCAATTCAGTACGTTCACGCAGCTCACGCACGATGTCGAGGTACGCTCCGGCAGGTTTAACCATCAGGCAATCTGCGCCCTGAGTTTCATCCAGCAGCGATTCACGAATCGCCTCACGACGGTTCATTGGGTTCATCTGATAACTTTTGCGGTCACCTTTTAATGCGCTTCCCGCAGCTTCACGAAACGGACCATAAAAGGAGGAAGCGAACTTGGTCGAATAAGACATGATCGCCGTATCTTTAAAGCCCGCAGCGTCCAGCGCCTGGCGAATCGCCTGCACCTGACCATCCATTGCGGCGGAAGGTGCGATGAAGTCTGCGCCCGCAGCAGCAGCAACCACCGCTTGTTTGCCTAAATTTTCGAGGGTCGCGTCGTTATCGACGCCGTGCTCGCACAGCACGCCGCAGTGACCGTGAGAAGTGTATTCACAGAAACAGGTGTCTGACATAACGATCATTTCAGGCACGGTCTGCTTGCAAATGCGTGACATACGCGCCACCAGACCATCTTCCCGCCAGGCATCGCTGCCCGTTTCATCGGTATGGTGAGAGATGCCGAAAGTCATTACTGACCGAATACCGGCGTTGGCGATACGTTCGATTTCGCGCGCCAGATGTTTCTCTGGAATACGCATTACGCCCGGCATAGCTTCAACGGCTTTGTAGTCGTCGATTTCTTCTTCAACAAAGATCGGCAACACCAGGTCGTTAAGGCTAAGTGTTGTCTCTTCAAACATAGCGCGCAGCGCAGGAGATTTGCGCAGGCGACGAGGGCGTTGGATTAAGTCTGTCATGGTCTGCCTGATGTTTGTGGAATCGAGGGACATAGTATACCTGAAGCAGAGTGTGGGTGTTTTACGAAAGTTGTCGCGATGTTGACAAGAAGAGAATGAAAGACCGGCCTGGACATCTTTTTAATAGAAATAGCAATATTTTTATATTCACTGAAAATATTTTTAATTTTTATTAATTCTCCCTGATTATTGTTTTTAGTCGTTTGGATATGCTGTCAAAAATAGGATGGTTAAAAGTTCATTGTTTATAAATACATTATTTGTCTAATTTGCTGGTGTAATATTTGTAGAGTATATGATTTTGAAATTAATGCGGTCATTAACAGATTGAAATGACAGGTTTTTATCTATTTTTGTGATCTGTGCTTACACGTGATTTATATATGTCCGCATTCGGACTTAGGGGAAAGAATAATTGAACCATTCATCTGTAACGCCGCATAATCGTAAACGCGAAACATAATATGTTTTCTATGCATTGATAATTGATGGATCAACTTATTACGTCCCTGAGGAGGGATGACAAATGCACTCCTGGAAAAAGAAACTTGTAGTATCACAATTAGCATTGGCTTGCACTCTGGCTATCACCTCTCAGGCTAATGCAGCGACCAACGATATTTCTGGTCAAACTTACAATACTTTCCATCACTACAACGACGCCACCTATGCTGATGACGTTTACTATGATGGTTATGTAGGCTGGAACAACTATGCCGCTGATAGCTATTACAACGGCGATATCTACCCGGTCATTAATAACGCTACCGTTAATGGCGTGATTTCTACCTACTATCTGGACGATGGTATTTCTACCAATACCAACGCTAATAGTCTGACAATCAAAAACAGCACTATTCACGGTATGATTTATTCCGAGTGCATGACAACTGATTGTGCTGATCGTGCGAATGACTACTACCATGATCGTCTGGCGCTGACTGTTGATAATTCAACGATCGACGACAACTACGAACATTATACTTACAACGGCACCTACAATAATGCCGCTGATACTCATGTTGTAAACGTATATAACATTGGTACAGCTATCACTCTGGATCAGGAAGTTGATCTGTCCATTTCTAATAACTCTCACGTAGCAGGTATTACGCTGACTCAGGGTTATGAGTGGGAAGATATCGACGACAACACTGTCAGCACCGGTGTAAACAGCAGCGAAGTGTTTAATAACACCATCACTGTTAAAGATTCTACCGTGACCTCTGGTTCATGGACTGATGAAGGTACTACTGGCTGGTTTGGTAATACTGGTAATGCAAGTGATTACAATGGTAATGGCTGGATCGCTGACGATATCGCATTAGCAGTTATTGCACATCCTGCTGCTGATAATGCCATGCAGACTACTGCAACATTCGATAATTCCACACTGATGGGCGATGTACTCTTCTCAAGCAACTTTGATGAGAACTTCTTCCCACATGGCCGTGATAGCTATCGTGATGCTGATGGTGACGTAGATACTAACGGTTGGGATGGTACTGATCGTTTGGATCTGACCCTGAACAATGGCAGCAAGTGGGTTGGTGCGGCAATGTCTGCGCACTTAACTGTAGATATCGATGATGATGGTGTGCCAGATACTTACGGTCCTGTTTACAATGAGAACGGGGTTGTTGTTGATACCAGCACAGGCACCGAAGCAACTGCAACTCTGATTGATATTGCTGCAAATAGCCTGTGGCCTTCTTCAACGGTTGGTGTTGATAATACCAATACCCAATATGACGAAAATGGTCATATTGTAGGAAATGAAGTTTATCAGAGCGGTCTGTTCAATGTGACCCTGAACACCGGTTCACAGTGGGATACCACCAAAACTTCTCTGATTGACACCCTGAGCATCAACAGTGGTTCAACTGTTAATGTTGCTGATTCAACGCTGATTTCTGATTCTATCTCTCTGACAGGTCTTTCTGCGCTGAACATCAACGAAGATGGTCATGTTGCAACTGATTCACTGACTGTCGACAACAGTACCGTAACCATTTCTGACGAAGTTTCTGCTGGTTGGGCTGTAGGTGATGCAGCTCTGTATGCGAACACCATCAACGTTACTAACGACGGTATTCTGGATGTCGGTAACACTGCGGCGAATGCTCTTCAGGTTGATACTCTGAACCTGACCAGTAGACTGGCCCCCTGAATCTCCAGACAACCAATATCACTTAAATAAGTGATAGTCTTAATACTAGTTTTTAGACTAGTCATTGGAGAGCAGATGATTGATGTCTTAGGACCGGAGAAACGCAGA
>Ga0209547_100065_pt1 | contig 27080 bp, 31 predicted proteins | sample UppTromicrDC3115_FD_185843 | JGI IMG/M metagenome (GOLD analysis project Ga0209547, IMG submission 185843) | Upper troposphere microbial communities from Oklahoma, USA - DC3-115 (SPAdes) (version 2) | ecosystem: Environmental > Air > Outdoor Air > Unclassified | place: USA: Oklahoma | collected...
ATCGAGCATTACAATGAAAACCATCCGCATAGTGCGTTGGGTTATCGCTCTCCGCGAGAATATCGACGTCAGCGGGTAATGTTAACTTAAGATACAACCCCTGTCTGGAAATAAGGGGGCAAGAACATTTTGTTTAAAAAAGGAAGTGCTGTTCTCATTGATTACAATTTAAAAGATTTTTTTTCATCAAATATAGATCATGTAATGATCGTAGATGTTGAAGAGAAAACAGTTAATGATTTCTTTAAAAGCAACACACTCTCACCTTTTTCTGTAAGAAGGTTTTATCCGGCATACTTGATGGTGGAATGTGAAGATTTTTCATTGTTAAAGAACTTGATTGCATGCTTGAATTGTGATGGCAGAACTGTGGATTTTGTTAGAAATCAAATATCACTTGCATGTCTTGCTATCTTATCTTCAGAGAAAATAGTGCAAAGTTTTTTATTTGGATGTCTTAATAGTTTAGGAAGTAAAGTTAAGGCTATTATTCACACGGATATATCTGCAACATGGAGACTTTGTGATATATCTTCAAGACTGTATCTGAGTGAAAGTCTGTTAAAAAGAAAATTAAAGCACGAAGGCTTATCATTTAGTAAATTAATTCTTGAAGAGCGAATGGTGATGGCGGAAAGGTTATTAAGCTACAATTTATATTCTGTTGGAAAAGTTGCTGAGATATGCGGTTATGAAAACACGTCATATTTTGTAAGTGTTTTCAGAAGATATTTTGGTGTTCCTCCCCATCAATATTCATCAAGATTTTTTTTAGAAAAAGACATGATGTAACGTGATGCGTTTTAATGATTTTGTAATTTTCGTATTTGATAATTGTATGATGCTTTCAGCTACGCCAGAATAATCGCTGGCGTTTTTCTTTTTGAATAGATGTTCAAGCCTTACGCTAATGTAACTTCTATACCTTTCCTCTTCGTTCCGAACCGTGTACACCATCCGTTATTCGCGGAGGTGAGGCTATGAAATCCATGGACAAGTTAACAACGGGCATTGCCTACGGCACCTCTGCAGGCAGTGCTGGCTACTGGTTTTTACAGTGGCTTGATCAGGTCAGTCCGTCACAGTGGGCGGCGATTGGAGTGCTTGGAAGCCTTGTGTTGGGTTTTCTCACTTATCTGACAAACCTTTATTTCAAGATTAAAGAAGATAAGCGTAAGGCTGCGAGAGGTGAATAATGTCGCCATCATTACGCAAGGCTGTAGCAGCTGCTATTGGTGGCGGGGCTGTTGCCATAGCGTCTGTGCTCATCACTGGTCCGAGTGGTAACGATGGTCTGGAAGGTGTCAGCTACATACCATATAAAGATATCGTTGGCGTATGGACTGTATGTTACGGGCACACCGGAAAAGACATTATGCTCGGTAAAACGTATACCGAAGCAGAATGCAAAACCCTCCTGAATAAAGACCTTGCCACGGTCGCCAGACAAATTAACCCGTACATCAAAGTCGATATACCGGAAACAACGCGCGGTGCTCTTTACTCGTTCGTTTACAACGTGGGTGCTGGAAATTTCAGAACATCGACGCTTCTTCGCAAAATAAACCAGGGCGATATCAAAGGCGTATGTGATCAGCTACGTCGCTGGACATACGCTGGCGGTAAGCAATGGAAAGGCCTGATGACTCGCCGTGAGATTGAGCGTGAAATCTGTTTGTGGGGGCAGAAATGAGCAGAGTAACCGCGATTATCTCCGCTCTGGTTATCTGCATCATCGTCAGCCTGTCATGGGCAGTCAATTATTACCGTGATAACGCCATCTCCTACAAAGACCAGCGCGATAAAGCGAAGGAAAAACTCAGCCAGGCGAACGCCACCATTACTGACATGCAGCAGCGCCAGCGTGATGTTGCTGCACTGGATGAAAAATACACGAAGGAGTTAGCTAATGCGAAAGCTGAAAATGATGCTCTGCGTGATGATGTTGCCGCTGGTCGTCGTCGGTTGCACATCAAAGCAGTCTGTCAGTCAGTGCGTGAAGCCACCACCGCCTCCGGCGTGGATAATGCAGCCTCCCCCCGACTGGCAGACACCGCTGAACGGGATTATTTCACCCTCAGAGAGAGGCTGATCACTATGCAAAAACAACTGGAAGGAACCCAGAAGTATATTAATGAGCAGTGCAGATAGAGCTGCCCATATCGATGGGCAACTCATGCAATTATTGTGAGCAATACACACGCGCTTCCAGCGGAGTATAAATGCCTAAAGTAATAAAACCGAGCAATCCATTTACGAATGTTTGCTGGGTTTCTGTTTTAACAACATTTTCTGCGCCGCCACAAATTTTGGCTGCATCAACAGTTTTCTCCTGTCCAATTCCCGAAACGAAGAAGTGATGGGTGATGGTTTCCTTTGGTGTTACTGCTGTCGGTTTGTTTCCAACAGTAAACGTCTGTTGAGCACATCCTGTAATAAGCATTGCCAGAGCGGCAGAAAACAACATTTTTTTCATCTTATTATCCTGCATTGTTAAAAACGGCAGAATCCTATGTGACAACAATTAAACGATAGTTAAATGGATTGATGAAAATTAAAACTATATAGGTGGATGCTCAGCCCATTGGAGGAGGGGGGCACTCAGAATCCTGTGGAATGAAATAAACCGCTCTTTCTGTCCATTACCCTTTTAGCTGCGCTGTATCGTCGCCGTATTCCTGCATTAACCATGACCGTAGCCCGACGGGGAATTCCTTCTGCGTGAGTGTGTGGGAATAATCAAAAACGATGCACACCGGGTTTTTACCGCGTTTATGATTCGCGGGTTTGTCCCTCATGCTCGCCAGCCCTGTGCGAGGGTGGAAGAAACAGGGCATGTATTCAGGAGCGTGCGACCGTGGTCGCACGGTATCTTTGTCAGGAGGTTTTGATGAAAGAGTCGCATAAATTTAATTCAATAATGGAACGATTCAGTGCTCCTGAGCGAGAGGCTTACAACATGCATTCATTGAGTGCCTGTTGTAATATCGCCAAATATTAATCAGGTGCGCGAGATGTCGGCTAATACTGACCCTGACGAAATGTGGCGCTGCTTTAATCTGAAAGATGGTGCAGACGACCTGTAGTTCGCATCCATTCCTGATTACCCTATTCAAGTTGATGAGACAGAAACATGACAGCAGCTAAAGAGCAGATTGAATATGAGCTAAATGAATTCTTCGCGTCCGCCCTTGGTGATGTGTTTAAAAGTTGCCGACTGGCTGAAAGCGTATCGGATTACCAGATCTCTACTGTTAGTTTTCCAACGGAAAAAAACGCCTGGCTGGAGCTAGGTGAATTACCCGTGATTATCGAGTTGTCTAACGGACGTCGCTTTGAGATTAGTGCGTCTGAATGGTTGCAAATCACACCGCTTTAAATTAAGCCCGCAGCCCACCTTGGCTACTGGCATTCGCTAGTAGCTGGGTCCTTTCCAGCGATCCGGCAGGCTACGGGGCGGAAGGCGCGCGGGTTTTCGCTATTTATGAAAATTTTCCGGTTTAAGGCGTTTCCGTTCTTCTTCGCCGTAACCTAATGTTTTTATTTAAAACACCCCCTGAAAAGAAAGGAAACGACAGGTGCTGAAAACGGGCTTTTTGGCCTCTGTCGTTTCCTTTCTCTGTTTTTGTCCGTGGAATGAACAATGGAAGTCAACAAAAAGCAGCTGGCTGACATTTTCGGCGCGAGTATCCGTACCATTCAGAACTGGCAGGAGCAGGGAATGCCCGTTCTGCGGGGGGGTGGCAAGGGTAATGAGGTGCTTTATGACTCTGCCGCCGCCATAAAATGGTATGCCGAAAGGGATGCTGAAATTGAGAACGAAAAGCTGCGCCGGGAAGTTGAAGAACTGCGGCAGGCCAGCGAGACAGATCTCCAGCCAGGGACTATTGAGTACGAACGTCATCGACTTACGCGTGCGCAGGCCGACGCACAGGAGCTGAAAAATGCCAGAGACTCCGCTGAGGTGGTGGAAACCGCATTCTGTACTTTCGTGCTGTCGCGGATCGCAGGTGAAATTGCCAGTATCCTCGACGGGATCCCCCTGTCGGTGCAGCGGCGTTTTCCTGAACTGGAAAACCGACATGTTGATTTCCTGAAACGGGATATCATCAAAGCCATGAACAAAGCAGCCGCGCTGGATGAACTGATACCGGGGTTGCTGAGTGAATATATCGAACAGTCAGGTTAACAGGCTGCGGCATTTTGTCCGCGCCGGGCTTCGCTCACTGTTCAGGCCGGAGCCACTGACCGCCGTTGAATGGGCGGATGCCAATTACTATCTCCCGAAAGAATCCGCATACCAGGAAGGGCGCTGGGAAACACTGCCCTTTCAGCGGGCCATCATGAATGCGATGGGCAGCGACTACATCCGTGAGGTGAATGTGGTGAAGTCTGCCCGTGTCGGTTATTCCAAAATGCTGTTGGGTGTTTATGCCTACTTCATAGAGCATAAGCAGCGCAACACCCTTATCTGGTTGCCGACGGATGGCGATGCCGAAAACTTCATGAAAACCCACGTTGAGCCGACCATCCGTGATATTCCGTCGCTGCTGGCGCTGGCTCCGTGGTATGGCAAAAAGCACCGGGATAACACGCTCACCATGAAGCGTTTCACCAATGGTCGTGGCTTCTGGTGCCTGGGCGGTAAAGCGGCAAAAAACTACCGTGAAAAGTCAGTGGATGTGGCGGGTTATGATGAACTTGCTGCCTTTGATGATGATATTGAACAGGAAGGCTCTCCGACGTTCCTGGGCGATAAGCGTATTGAAGGCTCGGTCTGGCCAAAGTCCATTCGAGGTTCCACGCCCAAAGTGAGAGGCACCTGCCAGATTGAGCGTGCAGCCAGTGAATCCCCGCATTTTATGCGTTTTCATGTTGCCTGCCCGCACTGCGGGGAGGAGCAGTACCTTAAATTTGGCGATAAAGAGACGCCGTTTGGCCTCAAATGGACGCCGGATGATCCCGCCAGCGTGTTTTATCTCTGCGAGCATAATGCCTGCGTCATCCGTCAGCAGGAGCTGGACTTTACTGATGCCCGTTATATCTGCGAAAAGACCGGGATCTGGACCCGTGATGGCATTCTCTGGTTTTCGTCATCCGGTGAAGAGATTGAGCCGCCGGACAGTGTGACCTTTCACATCTGGACGGCGTACAGCCCGTTCACCACCTGGGTGCAGATTGTCAAAGACTGGATGAAAACGAAAGGGGATACGGGAAAACGTAAAACCTTCGTGAACACCACGCTCGGTGAGACATGGGAAGCGAAAATCGGTGAACGTCCGGATGCCGAGCTGATGGCAGAGCGGAAAGAGCATTATTCAGCGCCCGTTCCTGACCGTGTGGCTTACCTGACCGCCGGTATCGACTCCCAGCTGGATCGCTACGAAATGCGCGTATGGGGATGGGGACCGGGTGAGGAAAGCTGGCTGATTGACCGGCAGATTATTATGGGCCGCCACGATGATGAACAGACGCTGCTGCGTGTGGATGAGGCCATCAATAAAACCTATACCCGCCGGAATGGTGCAGAAATGTCGGTATCCCGTATCTGCTGGGATACTGGCGGGATTGACCCGACCATTGTGTATGAACGCTCGAAAAAGCATGGGCTGTTCCGGGTGATCCCCATTAAAGGGGCATCCGTCTACGGAAAGCCAGTGGCCAGCATGCCACGTAAGCGAAACAAAAACGGGGTTTACCTTACCGAAATCGGTACGGATACCGCGAAAGAGCAGATTTATAACCGCTTCACACTGACGCCGGAAGGGGATGAACCGCTTCCCGGTGCCGTTCACTTCCCGAATAACCCGGATATTTTTGATCTGACCGAAGCGCAGCAGCTGACTGCTGAAGAGCAGGTCGAAAAATGGGTGGATGGCAGGAAAAAAATACTGTGGGACAGCAAAAAGCGACGCAATGAGGCGCTCGACTGCTTCGTTTATGCGCTGGCGGCGCTGCGCATCAGTATTTCCCGCTGGCAGCTGGATCTCAGTGCACTGCTGGCGAGCCTGCAGGAAGAGGATGGTGCAGCAACCAACAAGAAAACACTGGCAGATTACGCCCGTGCCTTATCCGGAGAGGATGAATGACGCGACAGGAAGAACTTGTCGCTGCCCGTGCGGCACTGCATGACCTGATGACAGGAAAACGGGTGGCAACGGTACAGAAAGACGGACGGCGAGTGGAGTTTACGGCCACTTCCGTGTCTGACCTGAAAAAATACATTGCGGAGCTGGAAGTGCAGACCGGCATGACACAGCGACGCAGGGGACCTGCAGGATTTTATGTATGAAAACGTCCACCATTCCCACCCTTCTGGGGCCGGACGGCATGACATCGCTGCGTGAATATGCCGGTTATCACGGCGGTGGCAGCGGATTTGGTGGGCAGTTGCGGGCGTGGAACCCACCGGGTGAAAGTGTGGATGCAGCCCTGCTGCCCAACTTTACCCGTGGCAATGCCCGCGCGGACGATCTGGTACGCAATAACGGCTATGCCGCCAACGCCATCCAGCTGCATCAGGATCATATCGTCGGGTCTTTTTTCCGGCTCAGTCATCGCCCAAGCTGGCGCTATCTGGGCATCGGGGAGGAAGAAGCCCGTGCCTTTTCCCGCGAGGTTGAAGCGGCATGGAAAGAGTTTGCCGAGGATGACTGCTGCTGCATTGACGTTGAGCGAAAACGCACGTTTACCATGATGATTCGGGAAGGTGTGGCCATGCACGCCTTTAACGGTGAACTGTTCGTTCAGGCCACCTGGGATACCAGTCCGTCGCGGCTTTTCCGGACACAGTTCCGGATGGTCAGCCCGAAGCGCATCAGCAACCCGAACAATACCGACGACAGCCGGAACTGCCGTGCCGGTGTGCAGATTAATGACAGCGGTGCGGCGCTGGGATATTACGTCAGCGAGGACGGGTATCCTGGCTGGATGCCGCAGAAATGGACATGGATACCCCGTGAATTACCCGGCGGGCGCGCCTCGTTCATTCACGTTTTTGAACCCGTGGAGGACGGGCAGACCCGCGGTGCAAATGTGTTTTACAGCGTAATGGAGCAGATGAAGATGCTCGACACGCTGCAGAACACGCAGCTGCAGAGCGCCATTGTGAAGGCGATGTATGCCGCCACCATTGAAAGTGAGCTGGATACGCAGTCAGCGATGGATTTTATTCTGGGCGCGAACAGTCAGGAGCAGCGGGAAAGGCTGACGGGCTGGATTGGTGAAATTGCCGCGTATTACGCCGCAGCACCGGTCCGTCTGGGAGGCGCAAAAGTGCCGCACCTGATGCCGGGGGACTCACTGAACCTGCAGACGGCTCAGGACACGGATAACGGCTACTCCGTGTTTGAGCAGTCACTGTTGCGGTATATCGCTGCCGGGCTGGGTGTCTCGTATGAGCAGCTTTCCCGGAATTACGCCCAGATGAGCTACTCCACGGCACGGGCCAGTGCGAACGAGTCGTGGGCGTACTTTATGGGGCGGCGAAAATTCGTCGCATCCCGTCAGGCGAGCCAGATGTTTCTGTGCTGGCTGGAAGAGGCCATCGTTCGCCGCGTGGTGACGTTACCTTCAAAAGCGCGCTTCAGCTTTCAGGAAGCCCGCAGTGCCTGGGGGAACTGCGACTGGATAGGCTCCGGTCGTATGGCCATCGATGGTCTGAAAGAAGTTCAGGAAGCGGTGATGCTGATAGAAGCCGGACTGAGCACCTACGAGAAAGAGTGCGCGAAACGCGGTGACGACTATCAGGAAATTTTTGCCCAGCAGGTCCGTGAAACGATGGAGCGCCGTGCAGCCGGTCTTAAACCGCCCGCCTGGGCGGCTGCGGCATTTGAATCCGGACTGCGACAATCAACAGAGGAGGAGAAGAGTGACAGCAGAGCTGCGTAATCTCCCGCATATTGCCAGCATGGCTTTTAATGAGCCGCTGATGCTTGAACCCGCCTATGCGCGGGTTTTCTTTTGTGCGCTTGCAGGCCAGCTTGGGATCAGCCGCCTGACGGATGCAGTATCCGGCGACAGCCTGACTGCCGGAGAGGCACCCGCGGCGCTGGCGTTATCCGGTGATGATGACGGACCACGACAGGCCCGCAGTTATCAGGTCATGAACGGCATCGCCGTGCTGCCGGTGTCCGGTACGCTGGTCAGCCGGACGCGGGCGCTGCAGCCGTATTCGGGAATGACCGGTTACAACGGCATTATCGCCCGTCTGCAACAGGCTGCCAGCGATCCGATGGTGGACGGCATTCTGCTGGATATGGACACACCGGGCGGGATGGTGGCGGGAGCATTTGACTGTGCTGACATCATCGCCCGTGTGCGAGACATAAAACCGGTATGGGCGCTGGCCAACGACATGAACTGCAGTGCAGGTCAGCTGCTTGCCAGCGCCGCCTCCCGGCGTCTGGTCACGCAGACCGCCCGGACAGGCTCCATCGGCGTCATGATGGCTCACAGTAATTACGGTGCTGCGCTGGAGAAACAGGGCGTGGAAATCACGCTGATTTACAGCGGCAGCCATAAGGTGGATGGCAACCCCTACAGCCATCTACCGGATGATGTCCGGGAAACACTGCAGTCCCGGATGGATGCAACCCGCCGGATGTTTGCACAGAAGGTGTCGGCATATACCGGCCTGTCCGTGCAGGCTGTGCTGGATACCGAGGCTGCAGTGTACAGCGGTCAGGAGGCCATTGATGCCGGACTGGCTGATGAACTTGTGAACAGTACCGATGCGATCACCGTCATGCGTGATGCACTGGATGCACGTAAATCCCGTCTCTCAGGAGGGCGAATGACCAAAGAGACTCAATCAACAACTGTTTCAGCCACTGCTTCGCAGGCTGACGTTACTGGCGTGGTGCAAGCGACGGAGGGCGAGAACGCCAGCGCTGCGCAGCCGGACGTGAACGCGCAGATCACCGCAGCGGTTGCGGCAGAAAACAGTCGCATTATGGGGATCCTCAACTGTGTGGAGGCTCACGGACGCGAAGAACAGGCACGCGTGCTGGCCGAAACCCCCGGTATGACCGTGGAAACGGCCCGCCGCATTCTGGCAGCTGCACCACAGAGTGCACAGGCGCGCAGTGACACTGCGCTGGATCGTCTGATGCAGGGGGCACCGGCACCGCTGGCTGCAGGTAACCCGGCATCTGATGCCGTTAACGATTTGCTGAACACACCAGTGTAAGGGATGTTTATGACGAGCAAAGAAACCTTTACCCATTACCAGCCGCTGGGCAACAGTGACCCGGCTCATACCGCAACCGCGCCCGGCGGATTGAGTGCGAAAGCGCCTGCAATGACCCCGCTGATGCTGGACACCTCCACCCGTAAGCTGGTTGCATGGGATGGCACCACCGACGGTGCTGCCGTTGGCATTCTTGCGGTTGCTGCTGACCAGACCAGCACCACGCTGACGTTCTACAAGTCCGGCACGTTCCGTTATGAGGATGTGCTCTGGCCGGAGGCTGCCAGCGATGAGACGAAAAAACGGACCGCGTTTGCCGGAACGGCAATCAGCATCGTTTAACCTTACCCTTCATCACTAAAGGCCGCCTGTGCGGCTTTTTTTACGGGATTTTTTTATGTCGATGTACACAACCGCCCAGCTGCTGGCGGCAAATGAGCAGAAATTTAAGTTTGATCCGCTGTTTCTGCGTCTCTTTTTCCGTGAGAGCTATCCCTTCACCACGGAGAAAGTCTATCTCTCACAAATTCCGGGACTGGTAAACATGGCGCTGTACGTTTCGCCGATTGTTTCCGGTGAGGTTATCCGCTCCCGTGGCGGCTCCACCTCTGAATTTACGCCGGGATATGTCAAACCCAAGCATGAAGTGAATCCGCAGATGACCCTGCGTCGCCTGCCGGATGAAGATCCGCAGAATCTGGCGGACCCGGCTTACCGTCGCCGTCGCATCATCATGCAGAACATGCGTGACGAAGAGCTGGCCATTGCCCAGGTGGAAGAGATGCAGGCAGTTTCTGCCGTGCTTAAGGGCAAATACACCATGACCGGTGAAGCCTTCGATCCGGTTGAGGTGGATATGGGCCGCAGTGCGGCGAATAACATCACGCAGTCCGGCGGCACGGAGTGGAGCAAGCGCGACAAGTCCACGTATGACCCGACCGACGATATCGAAGCCTACGCGCTGAACGCCAGCGGTGTGGTGAATATCATCGTGTTTGATCCGAAAGGCTGGGCGCTGTTCCGTTCCTTCAAGGCCGTCAGGGAGAAGCTGGATACCCGTCGCGGCTCTCATTCCGAGCTGGAGACAGCGGTAAAAGACCTGGGCAAAGCGGTGTCTTATAAGGGAATGTATGGCGATGTGGCCATCGTCGTGTATTCCGGACAGTACGTGGAAAACGGCGTCAAAAAGAACTTCCTGCCGGACAACACGATGGTGCTGGGGAACACTCAGGCACGCGGTCTGCGCACCTATGGTTGCATTCAGGATGCGGACGCACAGCGCGAAGGCATTAACGCCTCTGCCCGTTACCCGAAAAACTGGGTGACCACCGGCGACCCGGCGCGTGAGTTCACCATGATTCAGTCAGCACCGCTGATGCTGCTGGCTGACCCTGATGAGTTCGTGTCTGTACAACTGGCGTAATCATGGCCCTTCGGGGCCATTGTTTCTCTGTGGAGGAGTCCATGACGAAAGATGAACTGATTGCCCGTCTCCGCTCGCTGGGTGAACAACTGAACCGTGATATCAGCCTGACGGGGACGAAAGAAGAACTGGCGCTCCGTGTGGCAGAGCTGGAAGAAGAGCTTGATGACACGGGCGACACTGCCGGTCAGGATACCCCTCTCAGCCCGGAAAATGTGCTGACCGGACATGAAAATGAGGTTGTATCAGCGCAGCCGGATACCGTGACTGATACGGCTGATCTGGTCACGGTTGTGGCACTGGTGACGCTGCATACTGATGCACTTCACGCCACGCGGGATGAGGCTGTGGCATTTGTGCTGCCGGGAACGGCGTTCCGTGTCTCTGCCGGTGTGGCAGCTGAAATGACAGAACGTAGCCTGGCCAGAATGCAATAACGGGAGGCGCTGTGGCTGATTTCGATAACCTGTTCGATGCTGCCATTGCCCGCGCCGATGAAACGATACGCGGGTACATGGGAACGTCAGCCACCATGACATCCGGTGAGCAATCCGGCGTAGTAATACGTGGTGTTTTTGATGACCCTGAAAATATCAGCTATGCCGGACAGGGCGTGCGCGTTGAAGGCTCCAGCCCGTCCCTGTTTGTCCGGACTGATGATGTGCGGCAGCTGCGGCGTGGAGACACGCTGACCATCGGTGAGGAAAACTTCTGGGTAGATCGGGTTACGCCGGATGATGGCGGAAGCTGTCATCTCTGGCTTGGGCGGGGCGTACCGCCTGCCGTTAACCGTCGCCGCTGAAAGGGGGATGTATGGCCATAAAAGGTCTTGAGCAGGCCGTTGAAAACCTCAGCCGTATCAGCAAAACGGCGGTGCCTGGTGCCGCCGCAATGGCCATTAACCGCGTTGCTTCATCCGCGATATCGCAGTCGGCGTCACAGGTTGCCCGTGAGACAAAGGTACGCCGGAAACTGGTAAAGGAAAGGGCCAGGCTGAAAAGGGCCACGGTCAAAAATCCGCAGGCCAGAATCAAAGTTAACCGGGGGGATTTGCCCGTAATCAGGCTGGGTAACGCACGGGTTGTCCTGTCCCGCCGCAGGCGTCGTAAAAAGGGGCAGCATTCATCCCTGAAAGGTGGCGGCAGCGTGCTTGTGGTGGGTAACCGTCGTATTCCCGGCGCGTTTATTCAGCAACTGAAAAATGGCCGGTGGCATGTCATGCAGCGTGTGGCCGGGAAAAACCGTTACCCCATTGATGTGGTGAAAATTCCGATGGCGGTGCCGCTTACCACGGCGTTTAAACAGAATATTGAACGGATACGGCGTGAGCGTCTTCCGAAAGAGCTGGGCTATGCGCTGCAGCATCAACTGAGAATGGTAATAAAGCGATGAAACATACTGAACTCCGTGCAGCCGTACTGGATGCACTGGAGAAGCATGACACCGGGGCGACGCTTTTTGATGGTCGCCCCGCTGTTTTTGATGAGGAAGATTTTCCGGCAATTGCCGTTTATCTCACCGGCGCTGAATACACGGGCGAAGAGCTGGACAGCGATACCTGGCAGGCGGAGCTGCATATTGAAGTTTTCCTGCCTGCTCAGGTGCCGGATTCAGAGCTGGATTCGTGGATGGAGTCCCGGATTTATCCGGTGATGAGCGATATCCCGGCACTGTCAGATTTGATCACCAGTATGGTGGCCAGTGGCTATGACTACCGGCGCGACGATGATGCGGGCCTGTGGAGTTCAGCCGATCTGACTTATGTCATTACCTATGAAATGTGAGGACGATATGCCTGTACCAAATCCAGTAATGCCGGTGAAAGGTGCCGGGACCACACTGTGGGTTTATAAGGGGAACGGTGACCCTTATGCGAACCCGCTTTCAGACGTTGACTGGTCGCGTCTGGCAAAAGTTAAAGACCTGACACCCGGCGAACTGACCGCTGAGTCCTATGACGACAGCTATCTCGATGATGAAGATGCGGACTGGACTGCGACCGGGCAGGGGCAGAAATCTGCCGGAGATACCAGCTTCACGCTGGCGTGGATGCCCGGAGAGCAGGGGCAGCAGGCGCTGCTGGCGTGGTTTAATGAAGGTGATACCCGTGCCTATAAAATCCGCTTCCCGAACGGCACGGTCGATGTGTTCCGTGGCTGGGTCAGCAGTATCGGTAAAGCGGTGACGGCGAAGGAAGTGATCACCCGCACGGTGAAAGTCACCAACGTGGGACGTCCGTCAATGGCAGAAGATCGCAGCACGGTAACAGCGGCAACCGGCATGACCGTGACGCCTGCCAGCACTTCGGTGGTGAAAGGGCAGAGCACCACGCTGACCGTGGCATTCCAGCCGGAAGGCGCAACCGACAAGAGCTTCCGTGCGGTGTCTGCGGATAAAACAAAAGCCACCGTGTCGGTCAGTGGTATGACCATCACCGTGAAAGGTGTTGCTGCAGGCAAGGTCAACATTCCGGTTGTATCCGGTAATGGTGAACTTGCTGCGGTTGCAGAAATCACCGTCACCGACAGTTAATCCGGAGAGTCAGCGATGTTCCTGAAAACCGAATCATTTGAACATAACGGCGTGACCGTCACGCTTTCTGAACTGTCAGCCCTGCAGCGTATTGAGCATCTTGCCTGGTTGAAAGAGCAGGAAAAAAAGGCTGAATCCAGTGGCAACCTGCAGGTGTCTGTAGAGGAGCTTATCAGAGGCGGGGCGTTTCTGGTGGCGATGTCTCTGTGGCATAACCATCCGCAGAAGACAAAGCTGCCGTCCATGAATGAAGCCATTACGCAGATTGAGCAGGAAGTGCTTACCACCTGGCCCACGGAGGCAATTGCTCAGGCTGAAAACGTGGTGTTACGTCTGTCCGGAATGTCTGAGTTTGTGGTGAATAATTCCCCTGAACAGGCAGATGACGCCGGGCCTGCAGAGCCTGTTTCTGCGGGAAAGTGTTCGACGGTGAGCTGAGTTTTGCCCTGAAACTGGCGCGTGAGATGGGGCGACCCGACTGGCGCGCCATGCTTGCCGGGATGTCATCCACGGAGTATGCCGACTGGCACCGTTTTTACAGTACCCATTATTTTCATGATGTTCTGCTGGATATGCACTTTTCCGGGCTGACGTACACCGTGCTCAGCCTGTTTTTCAGCGATCCGGAGATGCATCCGCTGGATTTCAGTCTGCTGAATCGGCGCGAGGCTGACGAAGAGCCTGAAGATGATGTGCTGATGCAGAAAGCGGCAGGGCTTGCCGGAGGCGTTCGTTTTGGCCCGGACGGGAATGAAGTTATCCCCGCTTCCCCGTATGTGGCGGACATGACGGAGGATGACGTAATGCTGATGACAGTATCAGAAGGGATCGCAGGAGGAGTCCGGTATGGCTGAACCGGTAGGCGATCTGGTCGTTGATTTAAGTCTGGATGCGGCCAGATTTGACGAGCAGATGGCCAGAGTCAGGCGTCATTTTTCCGGTACGGAAAGTGATGCGAAAAAAACAGCGGCAGTCGTTGAACAGTCAATGAACCGGCAGGCGCTGGCTGCACAGAAAGCGGGGATTTCCGTCGGGCAGTATAAAGCTGCCATGCGTATGCTGCCTGCGCAGTTCACCGACGTGGCCACGCAGCTTGCAGGGGGGCAGAATCCGTGGCTCATCCTGCTGCAACAGGGTGGTCAGGTGAAGGACTCCTTCGGCGGGATGATCCCCATGTTCAGGGGGCTTGCCGGTGCGATCACCCTGCCGATGGTTGGTATCACTTCGCTGGCGGTGGCGACCGGTGCGCTGGCGTATGCCTGGTATCAGGGTGACTCAACCCTGTCCAATTTCAATAAAACGCTGGTCCTTTCCGGTAATCAGGCGGGACTGACGGCAGATCGTATGCTGGCCCTGTCCAGAGCCGGGCAGGCGGCAGGGCTGACGTTTAACCAGACCAGCGAGTCACTGACGGCGCTGGTGAATGCCGGTGTGCGTGGTGGTGAGCAGTTTGAGGCAATCAGCCAGAGTGTGGCGCGTTTCTCCTCTGCATCCGGCGTGGAGGTGGACAAGGTCGCTGAAGCCTTCGGGAAGCTGACCACTGACCCGACGTCTGGGTTGACGGCGATGGCGCGCCAGTTCCATAACGTGACGGCGGAACAGATTGCGTATGTTGCTCAGTTGCAGCGTTCCGGCGATGGGGCCGGGGCATTGCAGGCGGCGAACGAGGCCGCAACGAAAGGGTTTGATGACCAGACCCGTAAACTGAAAGATAACATGGGTACGCTGGAGACCTGGGCAGACAAGACTGCACAGGCATTCAAATCCATGTGGGATGCGGTGCTGGATATTGGTCGCCCGGACTCCTCTGCAGATATGCTCGCCAAAGCTGAAAAGGCTTTTGATGAAGCGGATAAAAAATGGCAGTGGTATCAGAGCCGAAGCCACCGGCGCGGTAAAACGTCAGCATTTCTTGCCAATCTCCGGGGGGCATGGGAGAAGAGAGAGAATGCGCGACTTGGGCTTTCAGCCGCCACGTTGCAGGCCGATCTTGAAAAGGCCAGTGAGATGGCAGCAAAAGATCGGGCCGAGTCTGAGGCATCACGGCTGAAATATACCGAAGAGGCGCAGAAGGCTTACGAACGCCTGCAGACACCGCTGGAGAAATATACCGCCCGCCAGGAGGAACTGAATAAGGCACTGAAAGACGGAAAAATCCTGCAGGCAGATTACAACACGCTGATGGCGGCGGCGAAAAAGGACTATGAAGCGACGCTGAAAAAGCCGAAGCAGTCCGGCGTGAAAGTGTCTGCGGGCGATCGTCAGGAAGACAGTGCTCATGCTGCCCTGCTGACGCTTCAGGCAGAACTCCGGACACTGGAGAAGCATGCCGGAGCGAATGAGAAAATCAGCCAGCAGCGCCGGGATTTGTGGAAGGCGGAAAGTCAGTTCGCGGTACTGGAGGAGGCGGCGCAACGTCGCCAGCTGTCCGCACAGGAGAAATCCCTGCTGGCGCATAAAGATGAGACGCTGGAGTACAAACGCCAGCTGGCTGCACTTGGCGATAAGGTCACGTATCAGGAGCACCTGAACGCGCTGGCGCAGCAGGCGGATAAATTCGCACAGCAGCAACGGGCAAAACGGGCAGCCATTGAGGCGAAAAACCGGGGGCTGACTGACCGGCAGGCAGCGCGGGACGCCACGGAACAGCGCCTGAAGGAACAGTATGGCGATAATCCGCTGGCGCTGAATAGCGTCATGTCAGAGCAGAAAAAGACCTGGGCGGCTGAAGACCAGCTTCGCGGGAGCTGGATGGCAGGCCTCAGGTCAGGCTGGAGTGAGTGGGAAGAGAGCGCCACGGACAGTATGTCGCAGGTTAAAAGTGCAGCCACGCAGACCTTTGATGGTATTGCACAGAATATGGCGGCGATGCTGACCGGCAGTGAACAGAACTGGCGCAGCTTCACCCGTTCCGTGCTGTCCATGATGACAGAAATTCTGCTTAAGCAGGCAATGGTGGGGATTGTCGGGAGTATCGGCAGCGCCATTGGAGGTGCTACCGGTGGCGGCTCATCAGCGTCAGGTGGTGCAGCCATTCAGGCCGCTGCGGCGAAACTCCATTTTGCGACCGGAGGATTTACGGGAACCGGCGGCAAATATGAGCCAGCGGGGATTGTTCACCGTGGTGAATTTGTCTTCACGAAGGAGGCAACCAGCCGGATTGGCGTGGGGAATCTTTACCGGCTGATGCGCGGCTATGCCACCGGCGGTTATGTCGGTGGCACCGGAAGTCCGGCGCAAATGCGGCGTTCAGAGGGTATCAGATTTGAGCAGAACAACAACGTGGTGATTCAGAACGACGGTACGAATGGTCTGCCAGGTCCACAGATGCTGAAGGCAGTGTATGACATGGCCCGCAAGGGTGCCCGTGATGAAATTCAGGCACAGATGCGCGATGGTGGTCTGTTCTCCGGAGGTGGACGATGAAGACCTTCCGCTGGAAAGTGAAACCCGGTATGGATGTGGCTTCAGCCCCTTCCGTCAGGAAAGTGCGCTTTGGTGATGGCTATTCCCAGCGAGCGCCTGCCGGGCTGAATGCCGACCTGAAAACGTACAGCGTGACGCTTTCTGTTCCCCGTAGGGAGGCCACGGCGCTGGAGTCGTTTCTGGCTGAGCACGGGGGCTGGAAATCCTTTCTGTGGACGCCGCCTTATGAGTGGCGGCAGATAAAGGTGACCTGCGCAAAATGGTCGTCGCGGGTCAGTATGCTGCGTGTTGAGTTCAGCGCAGAGTTTGAACAGGTGGTGAACTGATGCAGGATATCCGGCAGGAAACACTGAATGAATGCACCCGTGCGGAGCAGTCGGCCAGCGTGGTGCTCTGGGAAATCGACCTGACAGAGGTCGGTGGAGAACGTTATTTTTTCTGTAATGAGCAGAACGAAAAAGGTGAGCCGGTCACCTGGCAGGGGCGACAGTATCAGCCGTATCCCATTCAGGGGAGTGGTTTTGAACTGAATGGCAAAGGCACCAGTACGCGCCCCACGCTGACGGTTTCTAACCTGTACGGTATGGTCACCGGGATGGCGGAAGATCTGCAGAGTCTGGTCGGCGGAACGGTGGTCCGGCGTAAGGTTTACGCCCGTTTTCTGGATGCGGTGAACTTCGTCAACGGAAACAGTGACGCCGATCCGGAGCAGGAGGTGATCAGCCGCTGGCGCATCGAGCAGTGCAGCGAACTGAGCGCGGTGAGTGCCTCTTTTGTACTGTCCACGCCGACGGAAACGGACGGCGCTGTTTTTCCGGGACGTATCATGCTGGCCAACACCTGCACCTGGACCTATCGCGGCGATGAGTGCGGTTATCACGGTCCGGCAGTCGCGGATGAATATGACCAGCCGACGTCCGATATCACGAAGGATAAATGCAGCAAATGCCTGAGCGGCTGTAAGTTTCGCAATAACGTCGGCAACTTTGGCGGCTTCCTTTCCATTAACAAACTTTCGCAGTAAATCCCATGACACAGACAGAATCAGCGATTCTGGCGCACGCCCGGCGATGTGCGCCAGCGGAGTCGTGCGGCTTCGTGGTAAGCACGCCGGAGGAGGAAAGATATTTTCCCTGTGTGAATATCTCCGGTGAGCCGGAGGCGTATTTCCGTATGTCGCCGGAAGACTGGCTGCAGGCAGAAATGCAGGGTGAGATTGTGGCGCTGGTCCACAGCCACCCCGGTGGTCTGCCCTGGCTGAGTGAGGCTGACAGGCGGCTGCAGATGCAGAGTGATTTGCCGTGGTGGCTGGTCTGCCGGGGAGTGATTCATAAGTTCCGCTGTGTGCCGCATCTCACCGGGCGGCGTTTTGAGCACGGGGTGACGGACTGTTACACGCTGTTCCGGGATGCTTACCATCTGGCGGGGATTGAGATGCCGGATTTTCATCGTGAGGATGACTGGTGGCGTAACGGTCAGAATCTCTATCTGGATAATCTGGAGGCCACAGGGCTGTATCAGGTGCCGCTGTCAGCGGCGCAGCCGGGCGATGTGCTGCTGTGCTGTTTTGGTTCATCTGTGCCGAATCATGCCGCCATTTACTGTGGTGACGGCGAGCTACTGCACCATATTCCTGAACAACTGAGCAAACGAGAGAGGTATACCGACAAATGGCAGCGACGCACACACTCCCTCTGGCGTCACCGGGCATGGCACGCATCTGCCTTTACGGGGATTTACAACGATTTGGCCGCCGCATCGACCTTCGTGTGAAAACGGGGGCTGAAGCCATCCGGGCGCTGGCCACACAGCTCCCTTCGTTTCGTCAGAAACTGAGCGACGGCTGGTATCAGGTACGTATTGCCGGGCAGGATGTCAGCACGTCCGGATTAACGGCGCAGTTACATGAGGCTCTGCCTGACGGCGCTGTGATTCATATCGTTCCCAGAGTCGCCGGGGCCAAGTCAGGTGGCGTATTCCAGATTGTCCTGGGGGCAGCCGCCATTGCCGGATCATTCTTTACCGCCGGAGCCACCCTTGCAGCATGGGGGACAGCCATTGGGGCCGGTGGTATGACCGGCATTCTGTTTTCTCTCGGTGCCAGTATGGTGCTCGGCGGTGTGGCTCAGATGCTGGCACCGAAAGCCAGAACTCCCCGCACACAGACAACGGATAACGGTAAGCAGAACACCTATTTCTCCTCACTGGATAACATGGTTGCCCAGGGCAATGTTCTGCCGGTTCTGTACGGTGAAATGCGCGTGGGGTCACGCGTGGTTTCTCAGGAGATCAGCACGGCAGACGAAGGGGATGGTGGTCAGGTTGTGGTGATTGGTCGTTGATGAAAAACGTTTTATGTGAAACCGCCTGCGGGCGGTTTTGTCGTTTCTGGAGCGTGAGGAATGGGTAAAGGCAGCAGTAAGGGGCATACCCCGCGCGAAGCGAAGGACAACCTGAAATCATCCCAGATGCTGAGCGTGATAGACGCCATCAGTGAAGGGCCGATTGAAGGTCCGGTGGATGGATTAAAAAGCGTGCTGCTGAACAGTACGCCAGTGCTGGACAGTGAGGGGAATACCAACATCTCCGGCGTCACGGTGGTGTTCCGGGCCGGTGAGCAGGAGCAGACACCGCCGGAGGGATTTGAATCCTCCGGCTCCGAGACGGTGCTCGGTACAGAAGTGAAATATGACACGCCGATCACCCGGACCATCACGTCGGCAAACATTGACCGTCTGCGTTTTACTTTCGGCGTGCAGGCACTGGTGGAAACCACCTCAAAGGGGGACCGGAATCCGTCGGAAGTCCGCCTGCTGGTTCAGATACAACGTAACGGTAGCTGGGTGACGGAAAAAGACATCACCATTAAGGGAAAAACCACCTCACAGTATCTGGCCTCGGTGGTGGTGGATAACCTGCCGCCGCGCCCGTTTAATATCCGGATGCGCAGGATGACGCCGGACAGCACCACAGACCAGCTGCAGAACAAAACGCTCTGGTCGTCATACACCGAAATTATCGATGTGAAACAGTGCTACCCGAACACGGCACTGGTCGGCGTGCAGGTGGACTCGGAGCAGTTCGGCAGCCAGCAGGTGAGCCGTAATTATCATCTGCGCGGGCGTATTCTGCAGGTGCCGTCGAATTATAACCCGCAGACGCGGCAATACAGCGGTATCTGGGACGGAACGTTTAAACCGGCATACAGCAACAACATGGCCTGGTGTCTGTGGGATATGCTGACCCATCCGCGCTACGGCATGGGGAAACGTCTTGGTGCGGCGGATGTGGATAAATGGGCGCTGTATGTCATCGGCCAGTACTGCGACCAGTCAGTGCCGGACGGCTTTGGCGGCACGGAGCCGCGCATCACCTGTAATGCGTACCTGACCACACAGCGCAAGGCGTGGGATGTGCTCAGTGATTTCTGCTCGGCGATGCGCTGTATGCCGGTATGGAACGGGCAGACGCTGACGTTCGTGCAGGACCGACCGTCGGATAAGGTGTGGACCTATAACCACAGTAATGTGGTGATGCCGGATGATGGCGCGCCGTTCCGCTACAGCTTCAGCGCCCTGAAGGACCGCCATAATGCCGTTGAGGTGAACTGGATTGACCCGGATAACGGCTGGGAGACGGCGACAGAGCTTGTTGAAGATACGCAGGCCATTCTCCGTTACGGTCGTAACGTCACGAAGATGGATGCCTTTGGCTGTACCAGCCGGGGGCAGGCGCACCGCGCCGGGCTGTGGCTGATTAAAACGGAACTGCTGGAAACGCAGACCGTGGACTTCAGCGTGGGTGCCGAAGGGCTTCGCCATGTACCGGGCGATGTCATTGAAATCTGTGATGATGACTATGCCGGTATCAGCATCGGTGGTCGCGTGCTGGCGGTGAACAGCCAGACCCGGACGCTGACGCTCGACCGTGAAATCACGCTGCCATCCTCCGGCACCACGCTGATAAGCCTGGTTGACGGAAGTGGCAATCCGGTCAGCGTGGAGGTTCAGTCCGTCACCGACGGCGTGAAGGTAAAAGTGAGCCGTGTTCCTGACGGTGTTGCCGAATACAGCGTATGGGGGCTGAAGCTGCCGACGCTGCGCCAGCGCCTGTTCCGCTGTGTGAGTATCCGTGAGAACGATGACGGCACGTATGCCATCACTGCCGTGCAGCATGTGCCGGAGAAAGAAGCCATCGTGGATAACGGGGCGCACTTTGACGGCGACCAGAGCGGAACGGTGAACGGTGTCACGCCGCCAGCAGTGCAGCACCTGACCGCAGAAGTCACCGCAGACAGCGGGGAATACCAGGTGCTGGCGCGCTGGGATACGCCGAAGGTGGTGAAGGGGGTGAGCTTTATGCTTCGCCTGACCGTGGCAGCGGATGACGGCAGTGAGCGGCTGGTCAGCACGGCCCGGACGACGGAAACCACATACCGCTTCAGGCAACTGGCGCTGGGAAACTACAGACTGACGGTCCGGGCGGCAAATGCCTGGGGGCAGCAGGGCGATCCGGCGTCGGTATCGTTCCGGATTGCCGCACCGGCAGCACCGTCGCAGATTGAGCTGACGCCGGGCTATTTTCAGATAACCGCCACGCCGCATCTTGCCGTTTATGATCCGACGGTACAGTTTGAGTTCTGGTTCTCGGAAAAGCGGATTGCGGATATCAGGCAGGTTGAAACCACAGCCAGCTATCTTGGCACGGCGCTGTACTGGATAGCTGCCAGTATCAATATTAAGCCGGGTCATGATTATTATTTTTACGTTCGCAGTGTGAACACCGTTGGCAAATCGGCATTCGTGGAGGCTGTCGGTCGGGCGAGCGATGATGCGGAAGGTTACCTGGATTTTTTCAAAGGCCAGATAACCGAATCCCATCTCGGCAAGGAGCTGCTGGAAAAAGTCGAGCTGACGGAGGATAACGCCAGCAAACTGGAGGAGTTTTCGAAAGAGTGGAAAGACGCCAACGATAAATGGAATGCCATGTGGGGCGTCAAAATTGAGCAGACCGAAGACGGCAGGCATTATGTCGCGGGGCTTGGCCTCAGCATGGAGGATACAGAGGAAGGCAAACTGAGCCAGTTCCTGGTTGCCGCTAACCGTATCGCGTTTATTGACCCGGCAAACGGGAATGAAACGCCGATGTTTGTGGCGCAGGGCAACCAGATATTCATGAACGAAGTGTTCCTGAAGTATCTGACGGCTCCCACCATTACCAGCGGCGGCAATCCTCCGGTATTTTCCCTGACACCGGACGGGCGGCTGACGGCGAAAAATGCCGATATCAGCGGTAACGTGAATGCGAACTCCGGGACGCTCAATAATGTCACGATTAACCAGAACTGTCGGATTCTGGGAAAACTGTCTGCCAACCAGATTGAAGGTGATATTGTCAAAACGGTGGGAAAAGCCTTTCCGAGAAATGGCAGTTATGCCAGCGGTACAATAACGGTCACTGTGTACGATGATCAGGATTTTGACCGTCAGATAGTAATCCCACCCGTTCTGTTTCGCGGTGGTAAGCATGAAAACTTCAACAGCAACAACCAACAGTCATACTGGTATTCAACCTGTAAGCTGCAGGTGCTGAAGAACGGACAGGAAATCTTTCAGCAACCCGCGACGGATGTCAGCAGGGTATTTTCATCCGTCATTGATATGCCTGCCGGACACGGTCATGTCACCCTGACTTTCAATGTTTCTTCATATGGTGCTAATAACTGGACGCCAACGACCAGTATCAGCGACCTTCTTGTTGTCGTGATGAAGAAATCAACAGCCGGTATCAGTATCAGTTGAATTTTATAACCCAAATACGGGCGCCAGAAATGGTGCCTTTTTTATTGCAGAAAAGCGAGAGGTAATTATGCGTAAATTATGTGCTGTTATTCTGTCTGCAGTAGTCTGGCTGGTCGCCGCTGGTACGCCAGCGAGTGCAGCAGAGCATCAGTCCACACTAAGCGCCGGGTATCTTCACTCCCATACAGATATGCCCGGCAACGATGACCTGAAGGGCATTAACGTGAAATACCGTTATGAATTTACGGACACGCTGGGGATGGTGACGTCATTCAGCTATGCCGGAGACAAGAATCGCCAGATTACCCGTTACAGCGATACCCGCTGGCATGAAGATTCAGTGCGTAACCGCTGGTTCAGCATGATGGCGGGGCCATCTGTGCGCGTGAATGAATGGTTCAGTGCTTATGCGATGGCGGGTGTGGCTTACAGCCGTGTTTCGACGTTTTCCGGGGATTATCTCCGCGTAACAGATAACAAGGGGAAAACGCACGATGTGCTGACCGGAAGTGATGACGGTCGCCACAGCAACACGTCTCTGGCGTGGGGGGCTGGCGTGCAGTTTAACCCGACCGAATCCGTGGCCATTGACCTTGCTTATGAAGGCTCCGGCAGTGGCGACTGGCGCACTGACGGTTTTATCGTGGGTGTCGGTTATAAATTCTGATTAGCCAGGTAACACAGTGTTATGACAGCCCGCCGGTTCAGGCGGGCTTTTTTGTGGAGTGGATATGGCAGCAGTAAAAATCTCAGGTGTGCTGAAAGATGGTGCGGGAAAACCAATACAGAACTGCACTATTCAACTGAAGGCAAAGCGTAACAGCACCACGGTACTGGTGAACACGGTGGCCTCTGAAAATCCGGATGAAGCCGGGCGTTACAGCATGGATGTTGAGTATGGTCAGTACAGCGTCACCCTGCTGGTTGAAGGTTTTCCGCCTTCACATGCCGGGATCATTACCGTCTATGAAGGTTCCAGACCTGGTACGCTGAATGATTTTCTCGGTGCCATGACGGAAGATGATGTCATGCCGGAGGCATTGCGTCGTTTTGAGGCAATGGTGGAAGAAGCGGCACGCAACGCCGAAGCCGCCTCTCAGAGCGCAGCGGCGGCAAAGAAATCCGAAACGGCTGCGGCATCATCGAAGAACGCGGCGAAAACCTCAGAAACGAATGCAGCTAACAGCGCACAGGCGGCAGCGGCCTCACAGACTGCATCGGCAAACTCCGCGACAGCAGCCAAAAAATCAGAAACCAACGCGAAAAATAGCGAAACAGCCGCAAAGACGAGCGAAACCAATGCAAAGTCCAGCCAGACGGCAGCGAAAACCAGCGAAACGAATGCCAAAGCCAGTGAAACTGCGGCGAAAAACAGCCAGGCTGCAGCAGCTGAAAGTGAGAGCGCGGCAGCCGGTTCTGCGACTTCAGCAGCCGGATCAGCAACTGCTGCGGCTAACAGCCAGAAAGCAGCGAAAACGAGTGAGACTAACGCAAAGTCCAGCCAGACGGCAGCGAAGACCAGCGAAACAAATGCTAAAGCCAGCGAAACTGCGGCGAAAAGCAGTCAGGATGCATCAGCCCAAAGCGAGAGTGCTGCAGCTGGTTCTGCAAGCGCGGCGGCTGCTTCTGCCACTGCATCTGCCAACAGTCAAAAAGCTGCAAAGACGAGCGAAACCAACGCAAAGACAAGCGAGACTGCGGCGGCTAACTCGGCGAAAGCATCAGCTGCAAGCCAGACGGCTGCAAAAGCGAGTGAAGACGCAGCCAGAGAGTATGCAAGCCAGGCTGCGGAGCCGTATAAACAAGTTTTGCAGCCGCTTCCCGATGTGTGGATACCGTTTAACGATTCACTGGAAATGATTACTGGTTTCGCTCCTGGTTATAAAAAAGTAACTATCGGTGATGATGTTATTACTTTTCCATCAGAGAAGGTTGTATCTTTCACTCGCTCCACTTCTGCAACGTATATAAACAAATCAGGTTCATTTGCTTTTGCAGAAATTAACGAGCCGCGCTTTGAAAAGGAAGGTTTATTAATTGAAGGTCAGAGGACAAATACATTTACTAATAGTAACAATCCTTCATTATGGAATTATGACGACAAGAATATAGAAATAACCACATCGGTTGATGAATATGGTTTTAAATATGGTTTGTTCGATGTAAAGGAAACATCAACTACTGAAAGGGCGACGATAATATCTACTGGATACAGTAGGGTTATTGATGTTGCTGCAAATGAATCTGTTACTTTGTCCTGTAGGGTTAAGAAGATAAATGGAGAAGGTATTATAACGTTAAGACCCAGAATATCTTTCGTTAACGATGACGGTACAAGCAACACGCTGGTAGCTGGTTCCTACATAGATTGCGAAACTGGTGATGTTTTAGGTTTTTCTGGTGGGGATGCTGTAAATCATGTCATATACAGAGAAGCTAACGGATGGTTACGCGTCGAATTTACATATAAATCACCAGAAGCAAAAAGCATGTATGGGCGCTTTGAAATGGGAGCAGATAAAAGGGCGATCAAAAAAGGCGATCAGATAATGTTTACTACGCCGCAATTTGAAAAAGGATCGTGTGCATCATCATTTATCGTTACATCAGATGTGGCAGTTACACGGGCTAGTGACGTGGTAATAATGCCAATAAGACTGAACTGGTCAACACCTCCGTTAAGCGTTCTTATGGAAGTTAATATCAACTGGGACAAAATGCCAAACAGTGAAGGTTCAGCAAGGCTTCTTAACGTGTCAATAACTGGCGCAACAACGGATGTTGCTGATGAAAGTTATATGTATTTTGGTTTTACCTCTGGAGGCGCGCGCTCAATTATAACTAACGGAAAAGGAACAAAGACCGAGTATAAAGCCTACTGTAACAGGACAACCCGCAGGTTTATTGCTGGGTTTAAGTTTACAGAGCAGAAAGAATTGCGTGCTGTTATAAACGGTAACTTTGGCGCTGTTGATGTATCACAACACACAAGACAACGTTATACAGAAGGGCCAATAAATATAGGCGGTCAATCAATATCAGGTAACAGGCATTTATTTGGACACGTGCGCAATTTACGTATCTGGCATAAGGAACTGACAGATGCACAAATGGGAGAAAGAATATAATGCGAGACTTAACCCTCAAATTCATAAACAAGGCCGACTTTTCGGCCTTTATGGATAGCATTGGTTATGAAGATGACGAGGTAATGCAGAACAATGTTCTCATTGATGTGATAGGTAACGTGTACAAAGAAACCGGAGAACTTACTGAAGATGGCGAGCCGGTATGTGTTAAGGAAGACGGATATTTTGTAAACGTGCGCATCATTAATGATGCAAAAAAATCGTCAATATTCGATAAATACGCGGTTGTTGTTGAGCATCAACTTCGTGGCTGGATGTGAGGTAGAGAAATGGCTACATCGACAGTAATTCCAGGAGATATCACCAAGCTAAAGGGGGATGTCAGTAAAGCTAAGGAAGATATTTCATCAATTAGCGGAAAAGTATCAACGCTTCAGACTGATATGGACAGTGCAAAGCAGGATATCAGTACCAGATACACAAAAACAGAAGTGGATAATAAGCTGAAAAACAAAGTGGAAGTGAACGATCTGGAAAGCGGTCGTTATGGTGGAGATTTTTATCCACTGACAGGTCGTGAAGCGTTTTATTTATGGAATTTGGCCACGACTACAGCTGCGGCAAACCTTTATCTTAATCCTGACCCCGCAATTTCGTCTGTTCTGCGGTCAACATCGTCTATCCGCTATAAACATTCAGTAGAGACGATAGATTCAGAGCACGCCGATCTCATTTTCAGGATGCGCCCTGTGTGGTACAGGTCGCAATGCGAAAATGACAGGCGTGACTGGGGATTCTACGGATTGATTGCCGAGGAAGTAGGAGAAATTGCCCCTCAGTTTGTACACTGGCGACCAGCTAACGAGAATGATGCTCCTGAAGCTATTTCCAGCAATGGCCTTGTTGCCGAAGGTGTAATGTACGAACGTCTGGTTGTTCCACTGATTCACCATATCCAGAAACTGACTGAAAGAGTTGATGAACTTGAGTCAGAATTGAAGTTGTTATCAACTTCCCGAAGCGATATCGGATAAAGGAGGAGTAATGGATATAACACCTTTTCTTCATGCACTTTGTGCTGTGGCTGCGCAGCTACTGATTGGTCTTTTTACCGGGAACTGGGCTTACGGAGCGATAGCCGGTTGTACGTTCTTCATTGCGCGTGAACACACCCAGGCAGAATATCGCTGGATCGAAATGTTCGGGCATGGCAAGCGAATGAATATGCCGTGGTGGGGCGGTTTTGATACACGTGCATGGGATGTGGCAAGCCTGATGGATTTTGCTGTGCCGGTGGTGGCGTGTCTGCTGGTCTGGCTGTTGGTTAATCGTGGGTGAAAAAAGGTGAGCTGTATATGCAACGGAGGAAGAAACCCCGTTGCTGGAAGCCTGGAAAAAGTATCGGATGCTGCTAAACCGTGTGGACACTTCCGTAGCACCAGATATCGAGTGGCTTATTCAACCATAATAAACAGTATGTATATCATAGGTTATGGATTTGCCCCTATATTTCCAGACACCTGTTATCACTTAACCCATTACTGGCCTGCTGCCGCAGATATTCCCGTGGCGAGCGATAACCCAGTGCACTATGCGGATGCCATTCGTTATAATGCTCG
>Ga0209547_100069_pt1 | contig 26012 bp, 27 predicted proteins | sample UppTromicrDC3115_FD_185843 | JGI IMG/M metagenome (GOLD analysis project Ga0209547, IMG submission 185843) | Upper troposphere microbial communities from Oklahoma, USA - DC3-115 (SPAdes) (version 2) | ecosystem: Environmental > Air > Outdoor Air > Unclassified | place: USA: Oklahoma | collected...
GTGATGTGGTCCCCGTACGCCAACAGTGAATCTGACACAGTCCGCAAATTTAAAACCCTGATGTGTTACAACCAGTATTATCAGGGTGAACACTGCATTCACTATATGCAGTACCGGTACAACGACAGCGATAACAGCTGGAACATGTCATCGCGGGTAGTTGTCTACGACGGAGATTCACTGGCGTACCTGTTGTCCAGGATGGCGGGCTCAGGCTCATATTTCAAATACCCGGCAGTGGGCGTTCCGGTGCTGGCTGTTTATCGCGGAACAACTTCCGGGGATAAAGAAATCAAAATTGGTCTGGGGGATGTGGTGCCGGGCTCATGCCTCGGGTCAGTAAACATAACCTGTTCAATAAGCGCAATGGGTGTTTATATATCCACTCCGCAAGTTGGCGCGTCGGCGTACTCTTTCCCCGGACGCTATATGGCGATATCCGGCGACCGCGGTTCTTACGGGAAAGAAGGTCACATTTGCCTGTTCGTGCGCATTGAGTAATGAGGAAATAAGGCATGAAAATCAGAGCGGTAAAGGGCATCAGAAACGCCCATTATCTCGAAAATGGTGCGGTTGACTGCGAGGTGTTATTTGAAGGTGAAAGGGAATTCGTCCCGTATACCGCCATGCAGGATGATACCGCAATGACAGGCCAGCGCATCTGGGAGGAGTTACAGAGCGGCAAATGGGGTGAAATTGCCCCGTTCACCGTCACGCCCGAACTTATCGCAGCGGCAAAAGATGCCAAAAAGATGGAAATCGAGGCGTGGCGAACAGAACAGGAAGCACTGCCGTTCACGTTCGAATGGAATGGGCGAACCTGGAACGCCGGCCCCGACTCAATGGCCCGGTTGTCTCCGGTGGTAATGGCTGCAAAATCTGATACGGCACGAACCACCCTTGCGTGGGGTGATACTGATAATCAACAGGTGAAACTGTCGATGCCGGAACTGGAAGAACTGGCAGCAGCAATGGCGCAGGCGCAGGTCGATCGCAACGATGAGATTTATCGGCGTCAGCGTGAGATGAAGGAAGAACTGAATAACCTAGATGATTTACGCTCAATCCGAGCGTTTGACGTTAAGTAATTGGTAGGTTGCGTCATGTTGAATTGTTACTCTTAGTTACAAATAGAAAAGCCTCTGACTTCACAATCAGAGGCTTTTTTGAAATGCACGTGCATTTTGCGTGTATATTTTTGTCTTTTTTAAGTCCGCTTACTGTCTGGTCAGTGTCCGTAAGTGGCTGTTTTTATTGCCGCTGTCCGATTGCAGTCCTGTCAAAAGTGGTGGAGCTGGCGGGAGTTGAACCCGCGTCCGAAATTCCTACATCCTCGGCACTACATGCTTAGTCAGTCTTTACATTCGCTTGCCAGCTGCGGACGGACACGCCACTAACAAACTAGCCTGATTAAGTTTTAACGCTTCAACCCCAGGCAGGGCTTCCACGCGATCTCTTTTGGGTTTGACCTCTCTTGATCCCCGTCCTAAGAGCGGAGGCTAGGGAGAGAGGGCTCTAAGCAGGTTATTAAGCTGCTAAAGCGTAGTTTTCGTCGTTTGCGACTATTTTTTGCGGCTTTTTACGAGGCCAACCGCCCCTCGGCATGCACCTTGGGTTTCGCAAATCCCGTCGAATCCAGAATCAGCCCCAATGTGTAACAGCGAGTATACCAGATTTGTGAGCGTCATGACCAGTCCCAATGGCGTTATCGTTCAGGATTTAGCGCCGCCTGGCATGATTTTTATTCGATTAAGCAAAGGGATGACGACATCTGTATCAAATATGATAGCCGATAAGATGTGCATTCGCGCCACCGGAGAGGGGAGGCGCGGTGAGGATCTGGTCAGAACATGTGATGCAGGTTTAGCGGTGAGCGTTTTTCATGATACGCGCTTTATCAACCTGCCATTCACGTTCTTTGATGTCGGAACGTTTATCGTGCTGTTTCTTACCTTTCGCGACGCCGATTTTCACTTTGCACCAGGCATTTTTCCAGTACAGAGAGAGCGCCACTACGGTATAGCCTTCACGATTGACGCGACCATATAATGAGTCCAGTTCGCGCTGGTTGAGAAGTAACTTGCGGGTACGAGTAGGATCGCACACCACATGTGTGGAAGCCACGGCCATCGGCGTGATATTTGCGCCAAACAGGAACGCTTCTCCGTCGCGCAGAAGGACATAGCTGTCGCTGATATTGGCTTTTCCTGCGCGCAGGGATTTAACCTCCCAGCCTTGCAGGGCAAGTCCCGCTTCGAACTCTTCTTCGATAAAGTATTCGTGACGGGCGCGCTTGTTAAGCGCGATGGTCGCTGAACCAGGTTTATGTGCTTTTTTCTTCGTCATAAGCGTCGTGAATCATCGGTAATCTGAAATCGAAAACACCCCATATCAATCCTGCGGGGGACAAGGCTCTATCTTAGCATGAACCCGATGTTACCCAGCGCCGGGATAGCGTTTTTTTTACAGCAGGATAAATGATATTATTTGTTGGATTTTTGTTGATGGAAATTGTTATGCCTCAGATTAGCCGGACCGCACTGGTACCCTACAGCGCGGAGCAAATGTATCAGTTAGTGAATGACGTTCAGTCTTATCCTCAGTTTTTGCCGGGTTGTACCGGAAGTCGGATTCTGGAGTCCACTCCTGGGCAGATGACTGCGGCGGTAGATGTCTCTAAGGCTGGGATCAGCAAAACGTTTACTACCCGCAACCAGTTGACCAGTAACCAAAGTATTCTTATGAATCTGGTGGATGGGCCGTTCAAGAAATTGATCGGTGGATGGAAGTTTACGCCGCTGAGCCAGGAGGCGTGTCGTATCGAGTTTCATCTCGACTTTGAGTTTACCAATAAGTTGATTGAACTCGCCTTTGGTCGCGTGTTTAAAGAGCTGGCGGCTAATATGGTCCAGGCTTTTACGGTTCGTGCGAAAGAGGTTTACAGTGCCAGGTAAAATTGCCGTTGAGGTGGCTTATGCGCTACCTGAGAAGCAGTACCTGCAGCGCGTGACGCTGCAGGAGGGAGCGACGGTTGAAGAAGCTATTCGCGCCAGTGGTTTGCTGGAATTGCGTACCGATATCGATTTAGCTAAAAATAAAGTCGGCATTTATAGCCGTCCGGCAAAACTGAGCGATAGTGTGCATGATGGCGATCGGTTGGAGATTTATCGCCCTCTCATTGCCGATCCGAAAGAGCTGCGCAGGCAACGAGCAGAAAAATCAGCAAATAAATAACAGACAGGAAAAAGGTGCTCATTGAGCACCTTTTTTAACGTCTTTGAGAGCAACTTTATTATTAGTTACCACTCAGCGCAGGTTTATTATCAATGTTGGTCAACACACCGCTACTGTTAAAGGTCAGCGTCAGCGTTTGCTGCGTTACACCTTCATGACCTGGTTGCTGGCGGAAGACATAGAACCAGGTATTCGTACCAAATGGATCGGACATCAGCGGTGTACCCAATGCGTACGCAACTTGTTGTTGCGTCATGCCAACACGTATTTTGGATACGTCGTTAGCGGTCAGATAGTTCCCCTGGTTGATGTCAGGACGGTAAACCACTCGCTCCAGAGTGGAACAGCCTGCGGTCAACATCAATAGTACTGCTGCTGCAGCAGTCAGCGTTTTACAGCGCATAGTGATTTGATTCCTTTTCGGGCCCGAGCAGTACGTGGCTCATCTGTAATATGCCGATGATAATAGACCTTTCATCACTTTAAAACCTTTTGCTTTCCGGTCTTACTGCGTTTTGCTATTTACTCTGACCGTGAAGCTGGAAAAAAGTTTACGCCGCAAGCAGTTCTTTCGCATTCGCCAGTGTGTTACGTGTGACTTCACTGCCACCAAGCAGGCGCGCCAGCTCTTGTAACCGCGCTTTTTTATTCAGGGATTGCATATGCGTTTCTGTCATCGCACCATCGGTTTCTTTGCTGACAAAATAGTGTTGATGACCACATCCCGCGACTTGTGGCAGGTGGGTAACACACATCACCTGAGTTGATTCGCCGAGTTGACGCAGCAGTTTGCCGACAACTGCCGCTGTTGGACCGCTAATCCCTACATCCACTTCATCAAAAATCAGTGCCGGGGTTTCCATTTTACGCGCCGTGATGACCTGAATTGCCAATGCGATGCGGGACAATTCACCACCGGATGCGACTTTGGCAATAGGCTGCATTGGCTGACCTGGGTTGGTGGTTACCCGAAACTCAATACGATCGGCACCGTCAGCGCCCAGGTGATGCTCGTCAAATTTAACATCGATCGTAAACTGCCCATGCGGCATTGAGAGCGCATGCATACTGTCGGTGATCAGCTGTGCAAGTTCTTCTGCATATTGCTGGCGTTGTTGGTGTAATGCGCGCGCGGTTTCCAGTGCCTGCTGATGATGTTTCGTTACCGCCAGCGCGAGCGTTTCTTGTGAGTCGGCCTGATCGTCCAGTTGCTGCTGTTCTTCCAGTAGCGACTGGTAATACTGTGGTAATGCCTCAGGGCTGACGTGATGTTTACGTGCCAGCGAAATCTGTTTTGAGATGCGCTGTTCAAGTTCAAACAGTCGGTTGGGATCGAGATCCAGACGATCGCAGTAGTGGCGCAGTTCGTCGCTGGCTTCAGCAATCTGGATGGTAGCTTCTTCCAGCATATCAAGTACGCCGGACAGTTTGCTGTCCATGCCAATCAATTCGCTCACCAGTTGTTTAGCCGTGTAAAGCTGACTTTGCAGGTTTGCGTCTTCACCGTCGGCCATTAATGCCAATGCATTCTGGCTGGTGGTCAGCAATTGACCGCTGTTCGCCAGACGTTTGTACTCTTCGTCGATTTGCTCAAACTCTCCGGGCTGCGGATTAAATTCGTTAAGTTCTTTTAATTGGTATTGCAGCAGTTCCGCACGGGCGGCGCGTTCCTGACTTAACTGTTGATGATGCGCGAGGTCACGGCAGCTTTGATGCCACAACTGATAACGTGCGGTCATTTCCTGAAGTAGAGAGGTTTCATTGGCATAGCCATCAAGCAGGAATTTTTGGTGCTCAGGTTTGGTGAGTAATTGATGAGCGTGCTGACCATGGATCTGAATGAGCAACTGACCCAGTTCGCGCAGTTGTGACAGAGGAACAGCTGTACCGTTGATAAAACCTCGTGAGCGACCATCGTTGCTGATTACGCGACGAAGCAAACATTCATGCCCGTCTTCAAGCTGGTTTTCTTCCAGCCAGTGCAGAGCCGCTGGCGTATCTTTCAGAGAAAAACGGGCGCACAGGTCAGCGCGAGCAGCGCCGGTACGCACCATGTCGGCTTCAGCGCGACCACCGAGACAAAGACCGAGGGCATCTATTGCAATAGATTTACCCGCACCGGTTTCGCCAGTTATTACGGTCATGCCGCTATGAAAATCAATCTCAAGCTCACGAACGATAGCAAAGTTGCTGATGGTCAGTTGTGCCAACATAGTTGTTTTCCTGTATGAAAAACCATTACTGTTATTGTGTACAGTATAAACTGGTTTTATATACAGTAAAGAGGCTGGCGTAAAATTAGAATAATTTTTTTGACCAGCCGAGCTTGGTGCTTAATGTATTGAAATAACTGTAATCTTTCGGATGAATCAGATTCAGATGGTAATCACAGCGACGAATCAGGACATCTTCACCTTCCTGAATCGGCAGTGCTATCTGGCTGTCGCAACTGATTTCCAGGTCGTTACGGCGATGCGAAAAACGCAGACGGATCGTGCTGCTGCTGTTTATGACCAGTGGTCGTGCTGACAACGTATGCGGGAACATGGGCACTAGGGTAATTGCATCCAGAGAGGGGGTCAGAATAGGACCGCCTGCAGAGAGGGAATAGGCGGTGGAGCCTGTTGGCGTCGAAATAATTAGTCCATCAGATCGCTGAGAAAACGCAAAGATCTCGTCGATATACACTTCGAACTCAATCATATGCGCCACTTTGCCAGGATGAAGTACCACTTCGTTAATCGCGGTGCTGATGCGCTTTTGGCAGTCTTGCTGACAGACTTGCGCTTCCAGCAAAAAACGTTTCTCGCTGATGTAGTGACCTTCCAGCACATCGGCTAATTGTTGCTGGGCGTTATCGGGGTCAAGGTCAGTCAGGAAACCCAGGTTGCCACGGTTGATTCCAATAACTTTAATATCGTAGCGGGCGAGCGTGCGCGCCGCGCCCAGCATATTACCGTCGCCACCAACGACTACCGCGAGATCAGCCAGTTGCCCAATCTCCGCGAGCGTGCCAGTTTTCACATTCTTCAGTTGCAGTTCGTGAGCGATTTGTTGCTCAACGATGACCTCGTAACCTTTTGTGCACAGCCAGCGGTAGAGCATTTCATGTGTTGTCAGTGCAGTAGGGTGCCGTGGGTGTCCCACAATGCCAATACACTTGAAATGATTATTCATTTTTCCGAGGTCCTTGTTGCGAAGATTGATGACAATGTGAGTGCTTCCCTTGAAACCCTGAAACTGATCCCCATAATAAGCGAAGTTAGCGAGATGAATGCGAAAAAAACGCGGAGAAATTCATGAGTAGTAAAGAACAGAAAACGCCTGAGGGGCAAGCCCAGGAAGAAATTATCATGGATCAGCACGAAGAGATTGAGGCAGTTGAGCCAGAAGCTTCTGCTGAGCAGGTGGATCCGCGCGATGAAAAAATTGCGAATCTCGAAGCTCAGCTGGCTGAAGCTCAGACCCGTGAACGTGACGGTATTTTGCGCGTAAAAGCCGAAATGGAAAACCTGCGTCGTCGTACTGAACTGGATATCGAAAAAGCCCACAAATTCGCGCTGGAGAAATTCATCAACGAATTGCTGCCGGTGATTGATAGCCTGGATCGTGCGCTGGAAGTGGCTGATAAAGCTAACCCGGATATGTCTGCGATGGTTGAAGGCATTGAGCTGACGCTGAAGTCGATGCTGGATGTTGTGCGTAAGTTTGGTGTTGAAGTGATCGCCGAAACTAACGTGCCGCTGGACCCGAATGTGCATCAGGCTATCGCAATGGTGGAATCTGATGACGTTGCGCCAGGTAACGTACTGGGCATTATGCAGAAGGGTTATACGCTGAATGGTCGTACGATTCGTGCGGCGATGGTTACTGTAGCGAAGGCAAAAGCTTAATTTCTGTTTTCGTAATAATTCACGGCCCTGCATGCGAATGCCGGGCCGTTTTAGTTACTCCGCCACACTCTCGCGCAGCGGTTTCACAGGAAAAACTTTTACCTGCTTAATCATATTGTCCTGTACGTCGAGAATATCTATATCGTACTCGCCAATACGCACGCGGGTGCCTGCGACAGGGATCTCTTCCAGTGCCTCAAGAATGACGCCATTAACCGTGCGGGCATCATCTTCCGGTAGATGCCAGTTAAAGGCTTTGTTGATTTCCCGCACGTTGGCAGTGCCATCAATAATCACCGAACCGTCGTTTTGCGGCGTGACTTCTTCGGCAAGTGTTGGCGACATCGACGTAGTGAAATCGCCGACAATCTCTTCCAGAATATCTTCAACCGTCACCAGCCCCTGAATGTCTCCATACTCGTTGACGACCAGGCCGACTTTCTTTTTGTTGCGCTGAAACTTTACCAACTGCGTGCTGAGCGGCGTACCTTCGGGCACAAAATAGATCTCGTCCGCGGCGCGCAGCATGGTTTCTTTGGTGAACTCTTTTTTCTCCGACATCAACCGCCAGGCTTCACGTACTCGCAGCATACTGATGGCGTCGTCCAGCGAATCACGGTAAAGCACGATGCGCCCGTGAGGTGAGTGGGAGAGTTGGCGCAGAATAGATTTCCAGTCATCGTTGATATCAATACCGATAATTTCACTGCGCGGCACCATGATGTCATCAACGGTCATTTTTTCCAGATCGAGCACCGACAGCAGCATATCCTGATTGCGACGGGAAATTTGTGAGCGCGATTCGTGCACGATAGTGCGCAACTCTTCTTTGCTCAAAGAGCCGCTAACCACGATATCGGTTTTGATACCCATCATGCGCATCAGCATACGGGTGATAGCATTCAGCAACCAGACCAGCGGCATCATCAAAATTTGCAGCGGAGCCAGCAGAAAACTACTCGGATAAGCGACTTTTTCCGGGTACAGCGCGGCAATGGTTTTCGGCAATACCTCAGCAAAAACCAGTACGACAAAAGTCAGCACACCAGTCGCAATTGCCACGCCCGCATCGCCGTACAAACGCATCCCAACAATAGTGCCGAGCGCGGAGGCAAGAATATTGACCAGGTTATTGCCGATTAACACCAGGCTTATCAGGCGGTCTGGCTTACGCAGCAATTTTTCGACGCGTTTGGCCGAGCGATTACCCTGTTTCGCCATATGTCGCAGACGATAGCGGTTTAGGGTCATCATTCCGGTTTCGGAGCCGGAAAAATAGGCTGAAATGACCACCATGATGATCAGAATTATGATCAACGTGGTAGTAGATATGTGTTCCAGGGGAAACTCCTTTTCTGGTTTAGCTGATTAACTGCTGGACAATTCGGCTGCCGAAGTAGGCCAGTGTCAGAATGACCGCACCCGCGACGTTAAACCAGACGACGCGGCGTCCACGCCATCCTTCATGATAATGCCCCCACAGCAGCACAATATAGACAAACCACGCCACGATAGAGAGCACAGCCTTGTCGATATTTTCCATGCTAAATAAGTTGTGCATGTAGAACAGGCCGGTACAAAGAGTGAGCGTTAACAGCACCACGCCAATTTGCGTGATGTGGAACATTTTACGCTCAATACTCATCAGCGGAGGCATTTCCTGATTAAACGCCAGCTTCTTGTTCTTCAGTTGGTAATCAATCCATGCCAGTTGCAACGCGTACAGGGCTGCAATAATCAGCGTGGCATAGGAAAAGAGCGATAAGCCAATGTGTACCAGCATTCCTGGCGTCGCTTCCAGATGAGTGATGTATTCATTGGGCATGAAGGTTGCCAGCGCCAGATTGATGAGCGCAAAGGCATAAACAATCGGCAACAGCAGCCAACCACGGTTGCGTGAGGCCACGATGGTCATTACCGTACAGATCATCAGGCTGACCAGCGAACCGACATTCAACAGGCTAAGGTTTTGTCCGCTATCGCCGCCTGGCAAAATGCGGGCTTCAAGAGCGATAGCGTGGCAGACCAGCGCGATGACCGCAGAAATAATAGCCATTCGCCGCCAGCCGCCGTTTTTTTGCAGCAGACCGGGAACAATCAGCGCGAGACTGACGGAGTAGGCGACGAGCGCGAGCAGAGCAAAAACGGGCATAGTGATGTCGACAGTTTGAGCAATGAGAAAGAAAAGCAGTATAGCGTCAGGTGAACGCTGCTCCAACCGTTGCATAACAACAAAGACGCCTTCATGTTATACTGCGGCAAAATACAGATGATGTGTCGCGATTGCGGCCAACCGTTTCCACCCCAGGCGAGAGACAATGTTTGATAATTTAACCGATCGTTTGTCGCGCACGCTGCGCAATATCAGTGGCCGTGGACGCCTTACTGAAGACAACGTTAAAGATACGCTGCGCGAAGTGCGCATGGCGCTGCTGGAGGCGGACGTCGCTCTGCCGGTAGTGCGTGAGTTTATCAATCGCGTAAAAGAGAAAGCGGTTGGTCATGAAGTTAATAAAAGCCTGACGCCGGGGCAGGAGTTCGTCAAAATCGTCCGTAACGAGTTGGTTGCGGCGATGGGCGAAGAGAACCAGACCCTGAACCTGGCTGCGCAACCGCCTGCGGTGGTGCTGATGGCGGGCCTGCAAGGTGCCGGTAAAACAACCAGCGTGGGTAAACTCGGTAAGTTCCTGCGCGAGAAGCACAAGAAGAAAGTGCTGGTGGTTTCTGCCGACGTTTATCGCCCGGCGGCAATCAAACAGCTTGAGACGCTGGCTGAACAGGTAGGCGTCGATTTCTTCCCTTCAGATGTTGGTCAGAAGCCGGTTGATATCGTTAACGCGGCGCTGAAAGAAGCTAAGCTGAAATTCTACGACGTGCTGCTGGTGGATACCGCCGGTCGTCTGCACGTTGACGAAGCGATGATGGACGAGATCAAACAAGTCCACGCGTCGATTAACCCGGTTGAAACCCTGTTTGTGGTTGACGCCATGACCGGTCAGGATGCCGCCAATACGGCGAAAGCATTCAATGAAGCGTTACCGCTTACCGGCGTAGTGTTGACCAAAGTGGACGGTGATGCGCGTGGCGGTGCGGCGCTTTCTATTCGCCATATTACCGGCAAGCCTATCAAGTTCCTCGGTGTTGGCGAGAAAACAGAGGCGCTGGAGCCGTTCCACCCGGACCGCATCGCGTCGCGTATTCTCGGCATGGGCGATGTTCTGTCGTTGATCGAAGATATCGAAAGTAAAGTTGACCGCGCGCAGGCAGAGAAGTTAGCCAGCAAGCTGAAAAAAGGCGACGGCTTCGATCTTAACGATTTCCTTGAGCAGCTGCGCCAGATGAAAAATATGGGCGGCATGGCCAGCCTGATGGGCAAACTGCCGGGTATGGGGCAGATCCCGGATAACGTGAAATCGCAAATGGACGATAAAGTGCTGGTGCGTATGGAAGCCATCATCAACTCGATGACGATGAAAGAGCGCGCTAAGCCAGAAATCATCAAAGGTTCGCGTAAACGCCGTATCGCTGCCGGTTGCGGTATGCAGGTACAGGACGTTAACCGTCTTCTGAAGCAGTTCGACGACATGCAGCGCATGATGAAGAAAATGAAGAAGGGCGGAATGGCGAAGATGATGAGAAGCATGAAAGGGATGATGCCGCCGGGATTTCCTGGTCGCTAAATGACCTTATGCGACAGAGTTATTAACTGCTGATTGCATTTTCTCCAGAAATCAGTAAAATTTTCGGGCTTTTAATATGACACCGGACTCCGTTCCTCGATGGGGTCCGGTTGTTTTATTCACACAAGAGGATGTTATGGTAACTATTCGTTTAGCACGTCACGGCGCTAAAAAGCGTCCGTTCTACCAGGTTGTTGTCGCTGACAGCCGTAATGCACGCAACGGTCGCTTCATCGAGCGCGTTGGTTTCTTCAACCCAATCGCTAGCGAAAAAGAAGAAGGCACTCGCCTGGATCTGGATCGCATCGCTCACTGGGTTGGCCAGGGCGCAACTATTTCTGATCGCGTTGCTGCGCTGATCAAAGAAGTAAACAAAGCAGCTTAATCTGTCACGGTGGTCATGATGAGCAAACAACTCACCGCGCAAGCACCTGTTGATCCCATCGTTTTGGGAAAAATGGGTTCGTCTTACGGTATTCGTGGGTGGCTCAGAGTGTTTTCTTCCACCGAAGACGCCGAAAGCATTTTTGACTATCAGCCCTGGTTTATCCAGAAAGCGGGTCAGTGGCAGCAAGTCCAGCTGGAAAGCTGGAAGCACCACAATCAGGACATGATCATCAAGCTGAAAGGTGTTGACGATCGTGATGCGGCGAACCTGCTGACGAATTGTGAAATTGTCGTGGATTCATCGCAGCTGCCCCAGCTTGAAGAGGGTGACTACTACTGGAAAGACCTGATGGGCTGCCAGGTAGTGACCACTGAAGGCTACGATCTCGGTAAAGTCGTCGACATGATGGAAACCGGATCTAATGACGTTCTCGTCATTAAGGCAAACCTGAAAGATGCGTTTGGTATCAAGGAACGTCTCGTACCGTTCCTCGATGGGCAGGTTATCAAGAAAGTCGATCTCACTACTCGTTCAATCGAAGTAGATTGGGATCCTGGTTTTTAAACCACCGGATAAACGGTAAAAGACGGCGCTATGTGGATTGGCATAATTAGCCTGTTTCCTGAAATGTTCCGCGCAATTACCGATTACGGGGTAACTGGCCGGGCAGTGAAAAATGGCCTGCTGAGCATCCAGAGCTGGAGTCCACGTGACTTCACGCATGACCGGCACCGTACCGTGGACGATCGTCCTTACGGCGGCGGACCGGGGATGTTAATGATGGTGCAACCTTTACGGGACGCCATTCATGCAGCAAAAAGCGCGGCGGGTGAAGGCGCTAAGGTGATCTATCTGTCACCGCAGGGGCGCAAGCTTGATCAAGCGGGCGTCAGCGAACTGGCAACGAATCAAAAATTGATTCTGGTGTGCGGTCGCTACGAAGGTATAGATGAGCGCGTGATCCAAACCGAAATTGACGAAGAATGGTCAATCGGCGATTACGTTCTCAGCGGTGGTGAGTTACCAGCAATGACGCTGATTGACTCCGTTTCCCGGTTTATTCCGGGCGTACTGGGTCACGAAGCATCAGCAACGGAAGATTCCTTTGCTGAAGGATTGCTGGATTGCCCGCACTATACGCGGCCTGAGGTGTTAGAAGGGATGGAAGTTCCGTCAGTGTTACTGTCGGGCAACCATGCCGAGATACGTCGCTGGCGTTTGAAACAGTCGCTGGGTCGTACCTGGCTTAGAAGACCTGAACTTCTGGAAAACCTGGCTCTGACTGAAGAGCAAGCAAGGTTGCTGGCGGAGTTCAAAACGGAACACGCACAACAGCAACATAAACATGATGGGATGGCGTAAGCCCCCGAAATATCAGTTTACCCAGGATAAGAGATTAAATTATGAGCAACATTATTAAGCAACTTGAACAAGAGCAGATGAAGCAGGACGTACCTTCCTTCCGTCCGGGTGATACCGTGGAAGTGAAAGTATGGGTTGTTGAAGGTTCCAAAAAACGTCTGCAGGCATTCGAGGGCGTGGTTATCGCTATTCGTAACCGCGGTCTGCACTCTGCATTCACTGTTCGTAAAATTTCCAACGGCGAAGGCGTTGAGCGTGTCTTCCAGACTCACTCTCCGGTAGTTGACAGCATTTCTGTCAAACGTCGTGGTGCTGTTCGTAAAGCTAAACTGTACTACCTGCGTGAGCGTACTGGTAAGGCTGCTCGTATCAAAGAGCGTCTTAACTAAGATTTCGCTTAAGCGACATCCTGTTAAGAAGGGCTGGCCAATTGGCTGGCCCTTTTTTTATCTATTGAAATTGCGTTTACGGTGCACTAATCACCACAGCGACGCGACGGTTCTCAGCGCGACCCTGTGCTGTCTTGTTACTTGCAATAGGATATTTTTTCCCTAAACCCTGAGTAGTGAGATTACTGCGCGGAATTTGCCCACCCTCAGCCCAGGCATCGGCGACGACATTCGCTCGCTTCAGTGATAAGGCTTCGTTGTAGCTATCTTCACCATAGTTATCGGTGTGACCATCCATACGGGCGTGTGTTAGCCCGGTAGAGGTCAGTTTTGCCGCCATGGTCTGGATTTGTTGCTGACTTTCCGGAAGCAGTTTGTAGTCATTTTTAGCAAACAAAATAGTGTCGGATAAGCCAAGCGACCAGTCACCTGCAGATTCAGTAAAACCATAAGACTGCATAGCAGCGACTTGCTCTGGGGTGAATTTGCCTTGTGGAGTCTGGCAACCAGCCAGTATCAGAGTGGAGAAAACCAGAGGTGCTACCAGTTGCTTTATCATGTAGATATTTCCTTGTTATTTCACCAGCTTTTCGGCGCGCTGATGTTTGGCTTGATACATATTACGATCGGCAAGCTCTTGTAATTTTTCCACAGAAGCGTGTTCGCGAGTCAGAGCGTATCCAATACTTAAGGTCATACTTGTCTGGTGACCGTTATGGAGATCGAATGGGCGATGAAAGGTTTGTGTGAGAGCTGTACAGATACGCTGCACTTCATATTCTGACAGTACGCCATACAGAATCATGGCGAACTCATCGCCTCCTATACGGTACGCTTGATGCCGTTTCCCGCTAAATTCCATTAACCGTGTTGCTATCTCGATCAAGACCTGATCGCCCGTCGCGTGACCCCATGTGTCATTGATATATTTAAAATTATCGCCATCAAGAAAAAGTAAGGCTGAGGTTTCCCGAACGGTAGAATCACTCATTAACGTATTGATGCAGTTGCGGAATGCTGCGCGGTTAGCCAGGCCGGTTAACGGATCATGCAGGGCAGTACGTAAGAGTTGCGCATTTTTTGCCTGTAAACGAAGCTGCCACTCTTCCATTTCATCCAGCAGACTATTGAAGTCGAGGGCAAAGCGGTGAAACTCTGCGATACGCTCTTCCGAAACTCGTCGGGAAAAATTGCGGTTAGATCGCACATCATGAACTACATCAGTAATGTTTTTTAGCGCCTCCACCAGTCCGTTATGCAAATGGCGGGTGAGGGTGATTGCAATGCCTGATGCCAGCAGAATACAACCGGTAAGCACAGCGAGTGAAAACCAGATGAAATGGCTGATTGAACTGTCGCGAGCGGTTAACTGGACTTCGCCGATGATTTTTCCATTGTGGCGAATGGGCTGAATTACCGGTGCGGGAAAGAGCCAGTACTGAATCTATCTCCCGGTTCTCTGGCTGTGTAGTGCCAGGATGCAATGATATTTTGCTGATTATCACGTACTTCAGCGGTTGAAAATTGACCTTGCTGCCCCAGCGCGGCCAGGGTTTCTGTCGCTGCCGAACCATCGGCAAAAACGACCGCTGCTTCCAGACTATAAGTCATGGTTGCTGCGGTGAGCGCCAGATTTTTTTGCGTATATTGTTTCAGTGTCAGTACCGACGTCACGGAAAGCAGCAGCCAGATCAGCGTCATGGTGATAAAGATGCTGGTCATGCTGATGTTGCGTAATGCTCTTTTAAACGTTGGTCGCTTATTAAGAGAATTATCGTTATCCATCTTTTTTCTTCCGAGCGAGCATTAAGACATCCGGGTTGACCTTCACACCACTACGCGATAAGGCATCCAGGTTTACGGCAAATCTGACATCATTATTGTTGATGATCAGACAAAAGGCGCTGCCAATAATGCACTCTGCATTTTGTTCGGCAATTAATAATAACGCCTTAGACGGATATTGTTTGATTAATTCCATCTGGAATGTCGGTGATTCGTTGCCAAAATAAAAACCATTGCAGTCTGAAATCAGTGCTTCTTGTTTGCTGTGAATGATGACGGGCAGATAAGGTAAAGAAGTCGCGCCATTATCTTGCAGGGTGGTACTAAAACGTGAAGATGAAAAAATACATAGCTTTGGCGGGCCAGATAACGCTGGCCAGCGAGTGTAGCTGACAATACCGGAAACCATCTGGCGCACATTTTTCGCAGCGTCAGTGGTTTCCTGAGCAAGTAATGGTGCGCTCGGCAGGAGAGAAATTAGCAGTAAAAACAGCCGGTGAGAAAAACGCATTCAGGGATCCTCACCACCGTCGCTCGAAATGCATCGATAATTTTTTCAGAATACTCATTAAAATATCATTCTTTTATGCGGGCGTCATCACGATGAGAATTAAAGTTTGAGTGAGTTAAATCTTATGACTAATTTGTTGATGACGCTCCAGTTAATTTAATCGCATCGTGCTGGCATTTTCCTCTGCCCCTTTTTGCCATGCTTCATGTAGTTGGTTGGCATTTTCAACATTGTTGCAGCTGGCAGGGAAACTTTTACCGGAAAGCCCTCTGGCATAAGTAAAATCGATTTGGCAGGTTTTCTTTTGTCCTTCGGCATATCCTTTAAGGTATACCCTCCGATCAGCCTGTGAATCGCTAAATGTATCGCCATCTTTTATGGCAATACCAGATATTGCATCTTCCATACCAACATCATACCAGTCGGTGCTGGTTAAGTTTGGCGCGTGAGTATAAGGATCAATCTGGCAACCACAAACCACTAAAGCCAACAAGGAACCGATAAATTTTTTCATCATTTTCTCTCCTTTTTCAAAGCATAGCGGATTGTTTTTAATGAGGGTGTAAATTTATTTATACGAATTTGGAGGCCTATAGCTTATTAAAATTGCATGTGTAAAGTAATATTTACGAAATATGGATTGAAATCTTTACTTGCTGTGTTATCGTTACGTCATCCTCGTTGAGGATCAACTATCGCAAACGAGCATAAACAGGATCGCCATCATGCAAAAAGACGCGCTGAATAACGTACACATTACCGACGAACAGGTTCTGATGACCCCGGAACAGTTGAAGGCAGCTTTTCCATTAAGCCAGCAACAAGAAGCCCAGATTGCTGATTCGCGTAAAACTATTTCAGATATTATCGCCGGGCGCGATCCTCGTCTGTTGGTAGTTTGTGGGCCTTGCTCCATTCATGACCCTGAAACCGCTCTGGAATATGCTCGTCGATTTAAAGCTCTTGCCGCAGAGGTCAGCGATAGCCTCTATCTGGTGATGCGCGTCTATTTTGAAAAACCCCGTACGACTGTCGGCTGGAAAGGGTTAATTAACGATCCTCATATGGATGGCTCTTTTGACGTAGAAGCCGGCCTGCAAATCGCGCGTAAATTGCTGCTTGAACTGGTGAGCATGGGGCTGCCGCTGGCGACAGAAGCGTTAGATCCAAACAGTCCGCAATACCTGGGCGATCTGTTTAGCTGGTCGGCAATTGGTGCTCGTACCACGGAATCGCAAACGCACCGTGAAATGGCATCCGGGCTATCTATGCCGGTTGGTTTTAAAAACGGCACCGACGGCAGTCTGGCAACGGCAATTAACGCCATGCGCGCTGCCGCTCAGCCACACCGTTTTGTTGGTATTAACCAGGCAGGGCAGGTTGCGTTGCTACAAACTCAGGGGAATCCGGACGGACATGTGATCCTACGTGGCGGTAAAGCGTCGAACTACAGCCCTGCAGATGTCGCGCAATGTGAAAAAGAGATGGAACAGGCGGGACTGCGTCCGTCTCTGATGGTAGATTGCAGTCACGGTAATTCCAATAAAGATTATCGCCGTCAGCCTGCGGTGGCAGAGTCCGTGGTTGCCCAGATTAAAGATGGCAATCGTTCAATTATTGGTCTGATGATCGAAAGTAACATCCACGAGGGCAATCAGTCTTCCGAGCAACCGCGCAGCGAAATGAAATACGGTGTATCCGTAACCGATGCCTGCATTAGCTGGGAAATGACCGATGCCTTGCTGCGTGAGATTCATCAGGATCTGAACGGGCAGCTGACGGCACGCGTGGCTTAAGAGGTTTATTATGGTTGCTGAGTTGACCGCGTTACGCGATCAAATTGATGAAGTCGATAAAGAGCTGCTGAATTTATTAGCGAAGCGTCTGGAACTGGTTGCTGAAGTGGGCGAGGTGAAAAGTCGCTTTGGACTGCCTATTTATGTTCCGGAGCGCGAGGCATCGATGCTGGCCTCGCGGCGCGCTGAGGCGGAAGCCCTCGGCGTGCCGCCGGATCTGATTGAAGATATCCTGCGTCGGGTTATGCGTGAATCCTACTCCAGTGAGAACGACAAAGGGTTTAAAACGCTTTGTCCTACGTTGCGTCCGGTGGTTATCGTCGGCGGTGGCGGTCAGATGGGGCGCTTGTTCGAGAAGATGCTGACCCTCTCGGGTTATCAGGTGCGGATTCTGGAGCAACATGACTGGGAACGAGCGGCTGATATTGTTGCCGATGCCGGAATGGTGATTGTCAGTGTGCCTATTCATGTGACCGAACAGGTCATCGCCAAATTACCACGTTTACCGCAAGACTGTATTCTGGTCGATCTGGCATCGGTGAAAAATGGACCGTTACAGGCCATGCTGGCGGCGCATGATGGCCCGGTGCTGGGGCTTCACCCGATGTTCGGCCCGGACAGCGGCAGTCTGGCGAAGCAGGTGGTGGTCTGGTGCGATGGACGCCAGCCGGAAGCATATCAATGGTTCCTGGAGCAAATTCAGGTCTGGGGTGCGAGGCTGCATCGGATTAGCGCCGTCGAACACGATCAGAATATGGCGTTTATTCAGGCACTGCGCCACTTTGCCACTTTTGCTTATGGCCTGCACCTGGCAGAAGAAAATGTTCAGCTTGAGCAACTTCTGGCGCTCTCTTCGCCCATTTACCGCCTTGAGCTGGCGATGGTCGGGCGACTGTTTGCTCAGGATCCGCAACTATATGCTGATATTATTATGTCGTCGGAACGTAATCTGGCGTTGATCAAGCGTTACTATAAGCGTTTTGGCGAGGCAATTGAGCTGCTGGAGAAAGGGGACAAGCAGGCGTTTATCGACAGTTTCCGCAAGGTGGAAAACTGGTTTGGCGATTATGCGCAACGTTTTCAGAGTGAAAGCCGCGTGTTATTGCGTCAGGCGAACGACAGTCGCCAGTAGTCATCTTGTGCCGGGGGAGACATCACCCGGCACGATTTCATCACGCCGGATCAACAGGCACTACGTTCTCACTTGGGTAACAGCCCAATACCTTCATCGAACGGGTGATTTCACCTAATTCTTTCAATGCTTTTTGCATTTCCGCTGATTCAAGATTGGCCTGAATATCCAGATAAAACATCTCTTCCCACGGATTACCGTGAATCGGGCGTGATTCCAGACGGGTCATAATCAGATTATGGTTGCGCAGTACCAGCAATGCTTCAACCAGTGCACCAGCTTGTTGTCCGGTCGCTATTAACAGCGTGGTTTTTGCCGGAACCTGGTCAGACACATTAATGGCTTTACGTGCCAGCACCACAAATCGGGTGAAGTTTTGTCGCTGGTTTGCCTCAATACGCTCCAGTACCTGTAAACCGTACAAGGTGCCGCCGGCCTCGCTCCCCAGTGCAGCAATATGCGGTGATTTTGCCTGTGCAACCTTTTCCATCGCCGCAGATGTACTTTCGGTATATTCAATTTTCCAGTGCGGGTAACGATTAAGGAATTTACTGCATTGCTGGAACGGCTGTGGATGGCTGTAGACTGTAGTGATGGTTGATAAATCTGTAGTACCAGAAACCAGCAGGCAGTGGTCGATGGTCAGCGTCATCTCGCCGACAATCGATAAGCTGGTATGTTGCAGTAGATCGTAAACGTCGTTTATGGCACCTGAGCTGGTATTTTCAATCGGTACAACGGCATAGTCGGCCTGACCCGTTTCCACCTGATTAAAAATATCGGCAAATTTTGCGCAACCGCTTTCAATAAATTGTTCGAAATGGCGGGCGGCGTACTGACGTGCGGCAAGGTGTGAATAGGAACCTTTAGGGCCGAGAAAAGCAATACGAGCTGAATGTGGATTAATTTTATTGAGATGCTGCTGGAGCAGTGCCTGCTGAGTTAATACGGAATCTTCAATGATGAGCTGGAACAGGCGAGTAATGTAATGGGCGTCCAGATGGTGCGCTTTACCGAGCGTAATTAATCTTTCCAGTAAATCGCGTTCACGATCAATATCACGTACCGGGCGATGCGAGAGCAGTTTGGCTTTTCCCACCTCGACGGCCAGTTCGCGCCGCTCTGCCAGTAACGCCAGTAATTTTTCATCCAGCGCGCTGATTTTCTCGCGCAGCGCCAGTAATGGGGTTTCCGATGTCATAGTGTTGCCTTTTTTGTTATCAATAAAAAAGGCCCCCCGGTTTGGGAGGCCTTATTGTTCGTCTTCGCATTCTGTTTCACACGACGAAACGCCTCCCATTCAGGGGAAGGTAAAAAAGAATGCGAAGAAGAACGGCGTGTGTTTCATGTTTGTTTCCTTAAGCGACTTCAGTACAGTACCTGTACTGTTTTCACGCTGTCAACAAAAAACGCGCCCGAAGGCGCGTTGGCGATACACTCAATATAAAGGACTACTCTTCTTCAACTTCTTCGACGAAGTTGGCGTCTTTCACCGATGTTGCGGCACGACGTGCTTCGCCTTTGTGCTGCAGTTTATTGAGCTGCCGTTCCAGCTTGTTGATCAATTCGTTAATTGCGGTGTACATATCTTCATGTTTACCACTGGCAACCAGAACGCCGTTAGGTGTATTGATTGTGGCGTCAGCAACGAACCCTTGTGGCTCTTTGGACAGAATGATATGTGGATTAATCAGATGTGTTTGCCATTTTTCCAGTTTGGCGAGACGGTCTGCGACATGTTGGCGGATGGCCGGAGTAATTTCCATTTGTTTGCTGGTAATGTTCATTGTCATAAATTTTACCTCTTGTCTTCCCGTCTTGGTGAATTCAGCATACCGTTCCTGATGTCAAAATATGTGATGGAAATCTCATAATTTTGTCACTTTTTGTCAACGAAGCTTTTTTGTGAGAAATCGCAGGAAGAGGTGTTTTTTTACTTGAGGAATGTCTCAAACCGAGCCATATTTGATGAGATCGGTCGCGACTAAATAGCTTCAGTCACGGTTGTTATAGAATAAAAAAACGGCAGCTTAAGGGCTGCCGTTTTGCGTCTCAGAATTCTGTTATGTATTGCTGCTATTTGCGGCGATGATTTTCGCTACTTTTTCAGCTTGCGCATTCATCTGCATCTGACGGTATGCATTTTCCATCAGCGGCAGCGCATCACGCGTAGCCTTGGTATCCGGGTAATCGCGCAACATGCCTTCTACACGGTTAACGACGGCAACCCATGCACCACGTTCTGTATAGTACTCAGCAACGGAGTATTCATATTTCGCCAGACGATCTTTCAGGAATACCAGACGTTTGGTGGCATCGGTGGTGTACTGACTGTTCGGATAGCCGCGAACCAATTTGGAAAAGTCACTAAACGCAGCTCGTGCATGTTGAGGATCGCGATCGCTACGGTCAACGCCAAAGAACCCTTGCAGCGCACTGTCATCCAGCGCCATATTGGTCAGGCCACGCATGTACATGACATAATCGATATTCGGATGGGTCGGGTTAAGGCGAATAAAACGATCGATGGCAGCCTGCGCTAACGGCAAATCGGCGTTTTTATAGTAGGCGTAGATGAGATCCAGCTGCACCTGCTGCGAATACGGACCAAACGGATAGCGATTATCTAACGCTTCCAGTTGCGTTATTGCCTGTCTCCAGTTACCGTCCTGCAGCTTTTGTTGCGCAGTCGCGTAAATTTCATTTGGCGGATTATCAGGTACTTCTTCCTTTGACCCCGAGCAACCCGCCAAAAACAGGCTTAGTGTGGCGGCTGCCACCAGATATTTCATGCGCGTCATGACGTTTTGACTTTCCTCAAAATGTAATACGGGAGATTCTCTGTTCCTGCTCCCGGTTAAGACCAGCTACAATAGCACACTATATTAAACGGCAAAGCCGTAAAACCCCAACGATAAACGAAGAAGCAGTATATATGGCACAACGAGTACAGCTCACTGCAACGGTGTCCGAAAACCAACTCGGTCAACGCTTAGATCAGGCTTTGGCCGAAATGTTCCCGGATTATTCACGTTCGCGAATAAAAGAATGGATCCTCGACCAGCGCGTGCTGGTAAACGGCAAAGTTTGTGATAAGCCGAAAGAAAAAGTATTGGGTGGCGAGCAGGTTGCCATCAACGCTGAGATTGAAGAAGAAGCGCGTTTTGAACCGCAGGATATCCCGCTGGATATCGTCTATGAAGATGAAGATATCATCGTCATTAATAAACCGCGCGACCTGGTGGTACATCCTGGCGCGGGTAACCCGGATGGCACGGTACTGAATGCGTTGCTTCATTACTATCCGCCCATTGCTGATGTTCCACGTGCGGGCATTGTCCATCGTCTGGATAAAGACACCACTGGTCTGATGGTTGTCGCAAAAACCGTTCCGGCTCAGACGCGTTTAGTCGAATCTTTGCAAAGGCGTGAAATTACTCGTGAGTATGAAGCGGTGGCAATTGGTCATATGACCGCTGGCGGGACAGTAGATGAACCAATCAGCCGCCACCCGACCAAACGTACTCACATGGCGGTGCATCCGATGGGCAAACCGGCGGTGACTCACTATCGCATCATGGAACACTTCCGTGTGCACACGCGTCTGCGGTTGCGTCTGGAAACTGGACGTACGCACCAGATCCGCGTGCATATGGCCCATATCACTCATCCGCTGGTGGGCGATCCGGTTTATGGTGGCCGTCCGCGTCCGCCAAAAGGGGCTTCGGAAGCATTTATCTCCACGCTGCGTAAGTTTGACCGCCAGGCGCTTCATGCAACCATGCTGCGTCTTTATCACCCAATCTCCGGCATCGAAATGGAATGGCATGCGCCTATTCCACAAGATATGGTGGAGCTGATTGAGGTGATGCGCGCCGATTTCGAAGAGCATAAGGATGAAGTTGACTGGTTATGAGTAAGCTGATTGTCCCGCAGTGGCCGCTGCCAAAAGGTGTTGCGGCTTGTAGCTCTACCCGTATCGGCGGCGTGAGCTTGCCGCCTTACGACTCGCTCAACCTCGGCGCCCATTGTGGCGATAACCCGGATCACGTTGAGGAGAATCGCAAGCGGCTTTTTGCTGCAGGCAATTTGCCTTCAAAACCGGTTTGGCTTGAGCAGGTGCACGGTAAAGATGTGCTTAAGCTTACTGGCGAACCTTATGCTTCAAAACGAGCGGATGCCTCTTATAGCAACACGCCCGGCACAATTTGCGCAGTGATGACTGCCGACTGCCTGCCCGTGCTGTTTTGTAATCGTGCGGGAACGGAAGTGGCTGCAGCCCATGCTGGTTGGCGTGGGCTGTGCGCTGGGGTGCTGGAAGAGACGGTTTCCTGTTTTGCTGATAATCCAGAAAATATTCTCGCCTGGTTAGGGCCAGCAATCGGTCCACGTGCGTTTGAAGTGGGGGCGGAAGTTCGCGAGGCATTTATGGCAGTAGACGCCAAAGCGAGTGCAGCTTTTATTCAGCATGGTGATAAGTATCTGGCGGATATTTATCAGCTTGCCCGCCAGCGTCTGGCGAGCGTTGGTGTTGAGCAAATTTTCGGCGGCGACCGTTGTACATATACAGAAAATGAGACTTTCTTCTCTTATCGTCGCGACAAGACCACGGGTCGTATGGCAAGTTTCATTTGGCTGATATAACCTAAAGAATCAAGACGATCCGGTACGCGTGATTTTCTTTTCACATTAATCTGGTCAATAACCTTGAATAATTGAGGGATGACCTCATTTAATCTCCAGTAGCAACTTTGATCCGTTATGGGAGGAGTTATGCGTCTGGATCGTCTTACTAATAAATTCCAGCTTGCTCTTGCCGATGCCCAATCACTTGCACTCGGGCACGACAACCAATTCATCGAACCACTTCATTTAATGAGCGCCCTGTTGAATCAGGAAGGGGGTTCGGTTAGCCCTTTATTAACATCCGCTGGCATTAATGCTGGCCAGTTGCGCACAGATATCAATCAGGCATTAAATCGTTTACCGCAGGTTGAAGGTACGGGTGGCGATGTCCAGCCTTCACAGGATCTGGTGCGCGTTCTTAATCTTTGCGACAAGCTGGCGCAAAAACGTGGTGATAATTTTATTTCGTCAGAACTGTTCGTTCTGGCGGCACTTGAGTCTCGCGGCACGCTGGCCGACATCCTGAAAGCAGCAGGGGCGACCACCGCCAACATTACTCAAGCGATTGAACAAATGCGTGGAGGTGAAAGCGTGAACGATCAAGGAGCCGAAGACCAACGTCAGGCTTTGAAAAAATACACCATCGACCTTACCGAACGTGCCGAACAGGGCAAACTCGATCCGGTGATTGGTCGTGATGAAGAAATTCGCCGTACCATTCAGGTACTGCAACGTCGTACTAAAAATAACCCGGTGCTGATTGGTGAACCTGGCGTTGGTAAGACTGCCATCGTTGAAGGTCTGGCGCAGCGTATTATCAATGGCGAAGTGCCTGAAGGGCTGAAAGGCCGCCGCGTACTGGCGCTGGATATGGGCGCGCTGGTGGCCGGGGCAAAATATCGCGGTGAGTTTGAAGAACGTTTAAAAGGCGTACTGAACGATCTCGCTAAACAGGAAGGCAACGTCATCCTGTTTATCGACGAATTACATACTATGGTCGGCGCGGGTAAAGCCGATGGCGCAATGGACGCCGGGAACATGCTGAAACCGGCGTTGGCTCGTGGTGAACTGCACTGCGTGGGTGCCACGACGCTGGACGAATATCGCCAGTACATCGAAAAAGATGCTGCGCTGGAACGTCGCTTCCAGAAAGTATTTGTCGCCGAGCCAACGGTAGAAGACACCATTGCTATTCTGCGTGGCCTGAAAGAACGTTACGAACTGCACCACCATGTACAAATTACTGACCCGGCAATTGTTGCTGCGGCGACGTTGTCTCATCGCTACATTGCTGATCGTCAGTTGCCGGATAAAGCCATCGACCTGATCGATGAAGCGGCATCCAGCATTCGTATGCAGATAGACTCAAAACCGGAAGAACTCGACCGACTCGATCGTCGTATCATCCAGCTCAAACTGGAACAACAGGCGTTAATGAAAGAGTCTGATGAAGCCAGTAAAAAACGCCTGGATATGCTCAACGAAGAACTGAGCGACAAAGAACGTCAGTATTCCGGGTTAGAAGAAGAGTGGAAAGCAGAGAAAGCATCGCTTTCTGGTACGCAGACCATTAAAGCGGAACTGGAACAGGCGAAAATCGCTATTGAACAGGCTCGCCGTGTGGGTGACCTGGCGCGGATGTCTGAACTGCAATACGGCAAAATCCCGGAACTGGAAAAGCAACTGGAAGCCGCAACGCAGCTCGAAGGCAAAACTATGCGTCTGTTGCGTAATAAAGTGACCGACGCCGAAATTGCTGAAGTGCTGGCGCGTTGGACTGGGATTCCGGTTTCTCGCATGATGGAAAGCGAGCGCGAAAAACTGCTGCGTATGGAGCAAGAACTGCACCATCGCGTTATTGGTCAGAACGAAGCGGTTGATGCGGTATCTAACGCTATTCGTCGTAGCCGTGCGGGGCTGGCGGATCCAAATCGCCCGATTGGTTCATTCCTGTTCCTCGGCCCAACTGGTGTGGGGAAAACTGAGCTTTGTAAGGCGCTGGCGAACTTTATGTTTGATAGCGACGAGGCGATGGTCCGTATCGATATGTCCGAGTTTATGGAGAAACACTCGGTGTCTCGTCTGGTTGGTGCGCCTCCGGGATATGTCGGTTATGAAGAAGGTGGCTACCTGACCGAAGCGGTGCGTCGTCGCCCGTATTCCGTCATCCTGCTGGATGAAGTGGAAAAAGCGCATCCGGATGTCTTCAACATTCTGTTGCAGGTACTGGATGATGGGCGTCTGACTGACGGGCAGGGGAGAACGGTCGACTTCCGTAATACGGTTGTCATTATGACCTCTAACCTCGGTTCCGATTTGATTCAGGAACGCTTCGGTGAACTGGATTATGCGCACATGAAAGAGCTGGTGCTCGGTGTGGTAAGCCATAACTTCCGTCCGGAATTCATTAACCGTATCGATGAAGTGGTGGTCTTCCATCCGCTGGGTGAACAGCACATTGCGTCGATTGCGCAGATTCAGTTGAAACGTCTGTACAAACGTCTGGAAGAACGTGGTTATGAAATCCACATTTCTGACGAGGCGCTGAAACTGCTGAGCGAGAACGGTTACGATCCGGTCTATGGTGCACGTCCTCTGAAACGTGCTATCCAGCAGCAGATCGAAAACCCGCTGGCACAGCAGATACTGTCAGGTGAATTGGTTCCGGGTAAAGTTATTCGCCTGGAAGTTAATGAAGACCGGATTGTCGCCGTCCAGTAATGATAAAACGAGCTCTTCGGGGCTCGTTTTTGTCTATAAGTTAGACGGGAAAGACTATATTTAAGATGTTTTGCCTGAAAAATGAGCGAACGATAAATTTTTTATATTTTTCGCTTGTCAGGCCGGAATAACTCCCTATAATGCGCCACCACTGACACGGAACAACGGCAAACACGTCGCCGGGTCAGCGGGGTTCTCCTGAGAATTCCGACAGAGAAAAGCAAAAATAAATGCTTGACTCTGAAAGAGGAAAGCGTAATATACGCCACCTCGCGACAGCGAGCTGAAAGCCGCGTCGCAACTGCTCTTTAACAATTTATCAGACAATCTGTGTGGGCACTCGAAGATACGGATTCTTAACGTCCTCGGACGATAAATGAATACCAAGTCTCAAGAGTGAACACGTAATTCATTACGAAGTTTAATTCTTTGAGCATCAAACTTTTAAATTGAAGAGTTTGATCATGGCTCAGATTGAACGCTGGCGGCAGGCCT
>Ga0209547_100071_pt1 | contig 25634 bp, 5 predicted proteins | sample UppTromicrDC3115_FD_185843 | JGI IMG/M metagenome (GOLD analysis project Ga0209547, IMG submission 185843) | Upper troposphere microbial communities from Oklahoma, USA - DC3-115 (SPAdes) (version 2) | ecosystem: Environmental > Air > Outdoor Air > Unclassified | place: USA: Oklahoma | collected...
TGGCTGGCCGCTGTATGAATCACGCCTGAAGGGAAAGCTGCACGTTATCAGCAAGCGTTACACTCAGCGCATTGAGCGACATAATCTGAATCTGAGACAACATCTGGCAAGGCTGGGACGGAAGTCGCTGTCGTTCTCAAAATCGGTGGAGCTGCATGACAAGGTCATCGGGCATTATCTGAACATAAAACACTATCAGTAAGTTGGAGTCACTACCGGATACTTTATAAATATCAATAAAAACCATTAAATAAATTAGAGCAAGGACGTTTGCCTGTTTTTACTCTTTACTACATTTTAAGGTTAACAATGATGAATAGCACCATTAAATCGATTTCCCTTCTGGCGTTAATCATGCTGGCAGGTTGTAGCTCTCCCGCTTCCCGCATCGCAGATTGCCAGACACAAGGCGTATCTCATGACACCTGTTATCTTGCCGAACAGCAGCGTCAGGCGGCTATTTTAAGCGCATCCGAGGCACAGGCTTATAAGAACGCAGAAGCCGCACAACATGCCCAGGCCGCTAAAAAATCCATTTATAAAGGATTTGGCGTCACCTTCAGAATGAGCAGTAAAAACTTTGCTTATCTCAATGATTCATTATGTGCCATAGATGAAGATAATACCGATGCTACGGTTTATCAGTCGGGTCTGTATAATGTCATTGTTTATCATCACACAGGAAAAGTCGCATTAATGAAAGAAGGCCAGTTTGTGGGCTATTTAAAATGAAGGAGCAAAAGAAAATAGCCATGACGCATATTATGATTATCGGTGCGTTTATTTTTGCCTTCCTGCAAGTGGTGTTATTAGCCTCCCTAGTTCACGCTGTGAATGTTAACAACGAAATCCAGGAAGGCTTATTTCAGTCGGGGCGCATTATGGTAGAAAGTTTGCAGCACATTCTTTCTGTGCAAACGGGAATTAACTGATTTTTCACCCCGCCCGATGATGACAGCAGCCGGAGAGATTTTCGATAATCGGGCAGTCGGCGCTGTCATCACCGGGGCAGGCATTCGCCAGCGCCAGTAACTGTTCGCGCATGGATTGCAGTTCTTCGATATGTCGCTCGATCTCCGCCACCTTCTCCAGCGTGCGCCGCTTGACGTCGGCACTGTGGCGCTGCGGGTCGTTAAACAGATTCACCAGTTCGCCGCTCTCTTCCAGGTTAAAGCCCACCTGGCGCGCCTGGCGCAGTAAGGTCAGTTCGTTGAGATGCTGCTGCGTGTAAGTGCGATAACCGTTTTCGCTGCGCATCGGCGGTGTCACCAGCCCCTTCTCTTCATAGAAGCGAATGGCTTTGCTAGTCAGGCCGGTAATTTTTGCTACATCGCTAATGTTCATCGTTCGCGCAACGCCTCCTGTGCTTTGTTAAAGGGTTTCAACAGATAATCCAGCACGCTCTTTTTGCCGGTGCGGATATCGACCGTCGCCACCATGCCGGGAAATATCGGAAACTGCTGTTTGCTTTTATTTTCCAGATGATTACTGAAAGTGCGAATGTACACCCGATAGTAATAAACATCGCGCCGCACTTCATCCTGCACGGTGTCCGGTGATATCACCGCCACTTCCCCCGGCAAACCACCGTAGATGGAGTAATCGTAAGCGGTAATTTTCACCAGCGATTTTTGCCCCGGATGGATAAACGCCACATCGCGCGGGGAGATTTTTGCCTCAATTAGCAGTTGCTCATCCAGCGGCACGATGGTCATCAGTTTACCACCGGGGGCAATGACGCCGCCAACCGTGGTGACATCAATATCCTGAACAATGCCACGAACTGGCGCAGTAAAGTTGAGCCTGGTGAGGGAGTCTTCACGCCCACGGATCACCGAACGCTGGGTTTCCACTTCCGCATTGGCTTTCGCTAACTCTTCCCGCGCCTGTACGTAGTATTGCGTGCGCACGTCGCTGAGTTTGTTTTCCAGTTCATTGGCCTGGCGCTGTAAACGCAGCACTTCGACGCTGCTCGCCGCGCCCTGTTTCACCAGCGGCTGGGTCATCGCCAGTTCGCGGTTGACCAGGCTAATCCCCTGCGTCAGCCCGGTAGTGGCTTTGTTCAGTCCGTCGCGGCGAGTGTTGTATAACGCCGTTTCCGACTCGATAAGTTCGGGGAATTTATTCAGTTCGTCAGGGAAGACCAGCGGTTTATTACTCACTTCCGCCCGCAGCCGCGCCGAGGTTGCCAGCGCCGCGTACAGGCGCGACATCGCTTCCTGAACGTCGGATTCCGTTTTGGTGCGGTTAAGCTGCGCCAGCGGCTGACCCTGTTCAACAATATCGCCAACCTTCACGTCGAGATGATACAAAATCCCGCCTTCCAGCGACTGCACCACCTGTTCACGCCCGGAGGGTTCTACCGTGCCGCTGCCGGTGGTCACTTCATCAAGCTGGAAGTACCACGCCCAGCCGAGAAAACAGAGCAGCATCACAGCGGTAACGCGTACCGCCAGCGCCGAACGCGGCAGGCGAGGTTCAGTCAGGCCACGGTTGTATTGCAGTTGTCCGTTCATGCGGCAGACCCCTTATTCTTCTCCTGCAACACCACGCGTCGCGCCGTGGGTTCGCCCTGTTCACGCAAAATAGTCTCTTTCGCGCCGTCCATCACAATGCGACCCTGATCCATCACAATGATGCGGTCCACCAGTTGCAGCATCGCCGTGCGGTGAGTGGCGATAATCAGCGTGCGATGCCCAATCCACTGTTTCAGTTGTTCGATTAAATGCGCTTCCGCCATTTCATCCAGCGAGGCGCTGGGTTCGTCGAGCAGGACGATATTGGGTTGAGAGATGAGTAGCCGCGCCAGCAGCAGCGTTTGCCGCTGACCGCCGGAAAGGCCAAATCCCCCTTCCTGAATCATGTAGTTGAGGCCGTTTTTCTGCTTCTGCACAAAGGGCAGCGCCCCGCTGAGGATTAATGCGCGTTCGATATCTTCATCACTGGCCTCCGGCATTCCCATGGTGAGGTTTTCCCGCAGCGAACCAAAAAACAGTCGTCCGGTTTGGCTCAGCAGCCCCATGTCGCGGCGCAGATCTGCCGAATCAAGTTGCCCGATGCTGATGTTATCCAGCAGCACCTGCCCCTGCTGGGCGATACGCATTCCGGCGAGCATTTGCAGTAGCGTTGATTTACCCGCGCCGTTGCGCCCGAGAATGGCGATTTTCTCTCCGGCCTGAATGTTGAGTTTGCCAATCGCCACATCGGCAATCTTTTCTTCTTCGTCGTAATAAAAGATAGCGTTGCTGAACTGATAATTGCCGTGCAGCACCGCTTTATGCACCAGTTTGCCGTGTTCCGGCTGATCCACCGGGCGCTTCATCAGTTCATCAAGGCCATTACGCGCCACTTTTGCCTGCTGCCAGCGCGAGAGCACGCCGGATATCTGCGACAGCGGCGCGATGGTGCGCGAAGCCAGGATCGTCGTCCCGACCAGCGCGCCGGTGGTCATGTCACCGTTCATTACCATAAAGCAGCCCACCAACAGCACCACCACGTAGACGATGGACTGCACTTCCTGGGTCCAGGTGAGCAGCAGCCCGGTGAGAAAACGTTGCTTCATGCTGATGGAGGACGCCACGTCGTTGGTATGATTCCACTGATTCTGGAAACGCTGTTCGGCGCGCAGCAGTTTAATATCTTCAATCGACTGCACGGCTTCCACCAGCGTCGCGTTGCGTACCGCCGACTCGCGCATACCTTCGTTCGCCAGCCGCGCCAGCGGGCGTTGCACCAGCAGGCCGGGGATCACTAATAACGGCAGCGCCAGCAAAACAACCAGCACCAGCCAGCCGCCGATCATCCACAAAATAAAGACAAACAGCAGGAAGAACGGCAGATCCGCCACCGCGCCGATGGTGGTGGAAGTAATCAGCTCACGCACCAATTCCAGTTCGCGGATCTGCGAGATAAACGAGCCGGTGGATTTCGATCGCACGTTATTTTTCAGCCGTAATGCATGACCAAAAACGCGATCCGAAATCCGTAAATCCGCCCGTTTACCAATCACATCGGAAAGATGTGTGCGCACCATGCGCATACAAAACTCAAACAGGATCGCCATCATCACCCCGGCGAACAGCACCCACAGCGTCGGGTAGGATTGCGCCGGAACGACGCGGTCGTAAACCTGCATCGAGAACACCATCGCCGCCAGCGCCAGCACGTTCGCCACCAGCGAGGCCAGCATAATATCGCCGTAGCGCCGCCAGTCTTTCAGCGAGAGATTCCAGAACCAGTTCGCCTGATACGGGCGAATATAGTCATCTACGCGCGCATCAGGGATGGCGCTGAGCGGGCGCAGCAGCGCCAGTTCGACAATTTTATCCTCAACATCCGCGACGTTCAGCGTAGTTTCCAGCCCTTCGTCACCGCTGAACTGAATACTGATATTGTCGTGATTGTCGCGGCGGGTGATCACCCCAACCTGTTGATTATCAAAAACCGCGATCAACGGCAGCCGCCACGGGTTGAGCGAGTCGGCGGAGAACTCGACCAGCCGCAGCCCCATCCCCAACTGCCGCGCCATGTCGGTAAGTAACTCTTCCCGCTTGCTGTCGCGCTCCCAGTTGACAGTTGCGCGCACGTTCTCCTGAGAAAAATCGAGGCGATAATAGCGTGCCACGGCGATCATCGCCTCCAGCCAGGCTTCCACGGACTGGGCATTTTTTTTCATTATCTACACCACCATCAACTGATGATTCGCCAGCAACGTGGCGAGGTCGGTATGCACGCCCGTCAGCGTGACCACGTTAGTTGTCGCAAAATTGCCGCCCGTGCCATCGCGGTCGATCTGCACGATGGTGTCGCTGCCGCTCTGGGTAACTTTGACAAAATCACCGATGTTTCCGGCCTGCGCATCCAGCGTCGCTACGCCGTTGACGTAGCTGGCTTTGCCGTTGCCGGTGTAGCCGCTGCCCTGCAACAGTTCACGAATATCAATGCGATCGGTGTCGGCAGTGCCTTCCCATGTCCCTACCGTAAAGCCATTCACCACGTCCGAGCCGTTGCCGCCGGTGGCGTCGCTGGCGTTGAGCAGTTTATAGAGCAAGGTGTCGTGCCCGCCGTTGCCGATGTTGAGCGTGTCGTTACCGCCGCGCCCTTCCAGTTGGTTATCGCCCGTGCTGCCGGTCAGGGTATCGTTAAAATTCGAGCCGGAAATCCCCTCGATATTGGTAAATGTCGAGGTGTTAAAACCGGTGGCCTGTGCGGCGGTGCTGCTTAAGTTAGCGGTCACGCCCACCGTCGAAAGCCGAAAATCAACCACGTCCATCCCACCGTTCGCCAGCCAGGTTCCGGTGCCGGAGCTGTACACCCAGCCGCCGGAGCCGTCGTAAGTGTCGGTGCCTGCGGTGGCAAAGAAGGTGTCGTTATAACCGGTGCCAACGAACTTACCGTTGTTGCTCGCGGTGCCTGCTTCGGCGCTGAGATCATAAGCGTGGGTAGCATCGGTGGCCTGTAAACCGCCCCAGGTGGTATTGACCGTCTGGTCGATATTGCTGGCGGTGGCACCGGTGGATTTGATCAGCACCGCGTTATAGGTTTCTCCGGCATTCAGCCCGTAGAAGTTGACCAGCGCCGAGGTGTCGTTAACCCCCATCCCCGACTGTGGATTGATGATTTGCGTGGCAACCAGCACACCCGCCGAGTTGTACAGTTTTACGGTATTGCCGTAATAGACGTTAATCCCGTTGGGATCGGTGATGCGCAGGTGCAGCGACGTGCCGTAGCTCACCGTGTTGGTGTTGCGGATCAGGAACACGCTGCCCGACTGTTTGGTTACCAGCACATCCACCGCGCCATCCCAGTCGTAGTCCATTGCCGCTACGCCGCTGGTGGTGCCACTCTGGCTGCCGCCGAGTACCGACTGCGTCCAGTTACTGGCTCCACCAACGTTGGTGTAAAGGTAGGATTGTCCGGTCTGGGCGATACGGGCGATATCCATCAGGCCGTCATGGTTCCAGTCCACCGCCAGGCTAAACTGGCTGGCATAGGTCGTCGCCGTTGCCCCCACCGCCACCGGACTTCCCAGCACGCCGTTGGTGTTGAATAACAGAGAGCCGTAGTTAGCTCTTCCCTGGCTGGCGGGCAGGAAGAGATCCATATCGCCGTCACCATCGAAATCTGCCCAGGTCATGGAGACAGACGTCGAGTTACCGCCGCTGCCCGCCGTGCTGAGGAAGGTGTTGATGGTGTTTTGTCCCCAGACAAACGTGCCGTTGCCCTGGCTGATAAGCGACGAAAGTGTGTAGAAGTTATTCAGGTTGAAAGTGTGCTGAACCAGGTCAATCCTGCCGTCATTGTTAAGATCGACGCCGGAACCTTCGTTGAGCGAAAGATACCCCGTCACCACCCCGCCGACCGTGGCGCTCCCGCCGTTGTTGGCGGTGGTGGAGTTTCCTACCAGCGTGCCTGCGTTGTTCCACAGGAAGGTATTGGAGTCCGGCCCCCCGGCGTCGCCAATCCAGAAATCAAGATAGCCGTCGCCCTCTTTATCGAACGCCACAATCGAACCGAACCACGTCAGCGTGCCGACGTTAACCTGAATGGCACTGGAAAACGTACCGTCGCCGTTATTGGTAAAGCCGTTGATATACCCCGTGCCGTAGTCATCACGCGTGATAAACAGATCGCCCGTGCCGTTACGATCGTAATCGGCAATAGAACTGGTGGCGTAGTTGTTACCGCTTTGCACCAGCGTCAGGGCGGTTTTCGACCAGGTGAGCGGGTCGGTTGATTGCATCACCTGCTGGTTGGCAAGCACCGTCCACATCCCGTGGTTGTCGAGGCCGTAGGTCAGCCCCCAGGCCGTCGTTTTATTGGCGGTCGTCCAGGCTGGCGTGTAATCAATCGCCGCGTTGACCGTCACCGTGCCGTTGCTGACGTTGGCGGTGTTGCCGTTGCCCGCCGAGCTTTTCACCTGCGCGGTGACGTTATACGCAGTAGCAGATGTTGCCAGCACATCGGTATCCGGCAGTTGCACATACCAGGTATTGTGCGCCGGATCGACCACCACCGCACCGCCCGGCTGCGAGGTGTACGTTTTACCGTTGATCACCACTTCAACATACTGCCCACTGGCAAGTGCGGCAGTGATCACCCCGCTGATAATTGGCGTGGTGTCGCGGGTGGTCTGGCTGGTGATTTGCGCCAGCGTGGTCGGAATAGAGGTATCCACCGTCAGGATAAAATCGCTGGAGGAGGTGATGTTCCCTGCCAAATCCACTACTCGCGCACTGTAGGTATAGGCACCGCTGACCAGCCCGCTGTCGCTGTAGGTCCAGTTCAGTGCGCCGACCATCGTCACCGCGCCTAACAGCAGGCCGTTGCGGTAGAGGTAAACCACTTCGCCGCTGGCCAGCGGGCCGGAGAGCACACCGTTCAGCAGCGGCGTGGTGTCGTCGGTAGCCTGCGAACTGCTTAACGTCCCCTGTCGCTGCCCGACATCATCGGTATACGACACAATGGTTGGCGTGGCGGTGGGGTTAATCGTATCGACCACCACCGTTTTCGATACCACCGGACCGGTATTTCCCGCCAGATCCAGTACCCGCACCTGATAAACATAGCTACCGTCGGTCAGCGTGCGGCTGTCGGTGTAAGTCCATTGCGTGCCGTTAGTGGTGAGCGTAGTCCAGGTCGCGCCGCCGTCGAGGCTAATCTGCGCCACTTCGCCGCTGGCAAGCCCCGCCCCCAGCGAACCGGTCAGTGTGAGCGTGGTATCGCTGGTGATAAAATCGGTGGCTGAACTCCCCGTGTCGGTGCTGATGCTAGCGATGGTCAACACCTGCGCCGGGTTAACGGTGTCGATTTGCGCCGTCTGGCTGCCCGTTGCGCCGACGTTGCCTGCCAGATCGACCACTCGCACCTGCCAGGTGGTCGTGCCGTTAGTCAACGTGCGCCCATCCACGTATGTCCAGTTCAGGCCGTCAGCCGCCAGCGTCACATTCACCCAGGTTGCGCCGTTGTCGGTACTGATTTGCGCGAACTCGTTAGCACCGAGCGCCGCGCCCAGCACGCCGCGAACGGTAAGCGTGGTATCGCTGGTAATAAAGTCGCTGCTGCTGGCGCCGGTGTCATCGCTGATACCGATAATGGTGATGCTTTTCGCCGCTTCGGGACTGGTGGTATCGACCACCACGTTTTGCGTCGCGGTCTGCCCGACGTTCCCCGCCAGATCCACTACCCGCACCGTGTAGTTCCAGGTGCCGTCGGTCAGCGTGCGACCATCGGCATAGCTCCAGTTGGTGCCGATAACGGTTAACGTGGTCCAGGTAACGCCGCCATCGAGGCTGATTTGCGCCCGTTCATCGGCGGCAAGCGTCGCGCCGAGCGTCCCGCGCACGGTCAGCGTCGTGTCACGGGTAACAAAATCGCTGCTGCTTAAACCGGTGTCATCGCTAATGCCCGCAATGGCGATGGTTTTGCTCGCCAGCGGCGCGCTGGTGTCAACGGTGACAATCTGGCTGGCGGTCGCGCCGATATTTCCGGCGGTGTCGATAACCCGCACCTGATAGTTGTAGTTGCCGTCAGTCAGCGTGCGCCCGTCAAGGTACGTCCAGGTCAAACCGCTTACGGAAAGATTCTGCCAGGTTATACCGCCGTCGATGCTGATTTGCGCGAACTCACCGGCAGCCAGCGTCGCCCCCAGCGAGCCGCTCACCGCAAGCGTCGTATCGCTGGTGACAAAATCGTTAGTGATCAAGCCCGTATCGGTGGTGATCGCGCTGATGGCGATGGTTTTCACCGCTGGATCTGGCGCGATGGTGTCGATCACCACATTCTGGCTGTCAGTCGCGCCGACGTTGCCCGCCGCATCAATCACCCGCACCTGATAGAGATAATTGCCATCAGTCAGCGTGCGGCTGTCGTTATAGCGCCAGGTCGTGCCGGTCACGGTGAGCGTGCTCCAGGTTGCGCCGCCGTCGATACTGATTTGCGCCGTCTCGTTACTGGCAAGCGCGGCGGTGAGCGAGCCATTGACCACTACCGGGCTGACGCTGGTGATAAAGTCGCTGGCGCTAAGGCCGGTGTCGGCTTGCAGGGAATCGATATTAATCCCCATCGCCGGGGCGCTGAGATCGACGGTAATACTGTGATTGCTGCTGCCGGTATTGCCAATGGCGTTGCTCACCGAGGCGTTAATCACGTAGGCGTTGCCGTCCGCCAGCGCGGTGACATCGGCGCTGCCGAGAGTGTAGCTCCAGCTACCGCCCGTCTGCACGGTGGTGGTGTAGGTTTTGCCGTTTAAGGTCAGGGTCAGCGTCTGCCCGACTGGCGCGGTGGTGGTGCCGCTGATAACCAGAGATGAGCCATGTTCCGCCGCATTCACCACATCATCGCCCGCAAAGGTGTTGATGGTGACGGTGGGGACGTCACCGTTCAACGTGACGCCACGGCTGGCGCTGCCGGGGTTTCCGGCCTGATCGCTGACCGTCGCGCTAATGGTGTAACTGCCGTCGCTTAATCCGGCAAACTGCTGCGCCGGAATAAATACCGACCAGCTTCCACCGCTGGCGACCGTTGCGGTCCAGCTCTGACCGTTAAAGGTGACGGTTACCGTCTGTCCCACTTCGGCGGTGGTGGTGCCGCTGATGGTCTGCCCGGCAAGCTGCTCGGCGTTGTTAATAATATCGTCGCCCGCTACCGTGGCGATGGTCACCGTCGGCGCAGCGGTGTCAACGGTCAGGGTGTGCGTGGTTTGACCGGGGTTGCCCGCGCGATCGTTCACGCTGGCGGTGATGGTCTGCGCGCCCTGCCCGAGCGTTGCCAGATCCGCCGCAGGTACGTTCAGCGCCCAGGTGCCATTGGCGGCAACCGTGGCGGTATAGGTTTTGCCGCCAAAGGTCACGGTGACCGTCTGCCCGACTTCCGCGCTGGTCGAGCCGTTAAGGGTTAACGGCTGCTGCTGTTCGGCTGCGTTGAGTCGGTCGTCCGTCGAAACGGTATTAATGCTGATAACCGGCGCGGTGAGATCCACGGCCACGCTGCGCGAGGCCGTGGCGCTGTTTCCTGCGCTGTCCTGGGCGGAGGCGCTAACCGTATAGCTGGTGCCATCAGCAAGTGCCGCAACGTCTGCCGCTGGCACATTTACGCTCCAGCTCCCGTTGCTTTGAATGGTGGCGCTGTAGCCTTTGCCGTTAAGCAGCACGGTCACCACAGTGCCTGTCGCAAAATTGGTGCCGGTGCCGCTCAGGGTCAGCGCACTGCCTGCTTCGGCGGCATTAATAAGGTTATCGCCGCTGATGGTGCTGACCGAGAGCGACACCGCCGCCGTATTCACCTGCACATTATGCGTTTGCGTGCTGCTGTTGCCTGCGCTATCAGTGATGGTGGCGCTGATAGTCACCGTGCCGTCCGCAAGGCCAGAAATCACGCTGGCAGGCACGCCGACGCTCCAGTTGCCGCTGGCATCGGTGCTGGTGACATACTGCTGCCCGGCGATGGTCACCACCAGGCGGTCGCCCGCCACCGCGCCCGTGGCGGTGCCGCTGATAATCTGCGCCTGAGTGTGTTCGACGTTGTTAATTACGTCATCGCCCGCCACGGTGTTAAAACTGATCACCGGCGCGGTGGTATCGACGGTTACGCCTTTGCTGGCGCTGCCGGAGTTACCCGCCAGATCGCTGACCGTTGCGGTGAGCGTGTAACTGTTATTAGCAAGCGTGGTTAAAGCACTGGCAGGCAGCGTTAAGCTCCAGCTGCCGTCTACCTGCACCGTGGTCTGGTAGGTAGTGCCGTTAAGCGTGATGGTGAGCGTCTGCCCGGTTTCCGCCGTGCTGGTGCCGGACACCGTTACGCCCGCTGCCGCTTCGCTGGCATTGATGATGTTATCGCTGGCAATGGTGTTGATGGTCACCGTTGGCGCGGCGCTATCGACGCTGTATTCATGCGTTGCCGTGGCGCTGTTGCCGTTGACGTTAGTTACCCGCACCTGGGCGCTGGCATCGCCATCACGTAACGTCGCCATATCCGCCGCCGGAACGGTGGTGGTCCAGCTACCGTTAGCCGCCACCGTGGTGGTGTAGGTTTTACCGCCAAAGGTAACGGTGACGGTTTGCCCCGCTTCGACGCCGGATGTGCTGCCGGAGAGCGTTAATGCCGCGCCTTTTTCAACGGCATTAATCACATCATCGCTGGTGATGCTGTTCATGCTGATGGCGACGGCGTTGAGATCAACGGTCAGCGGATGGGTAATGCTGGTTTGCGTTCCGGCACTGTTCGCCCCGCTAACGGTAATATTCAGCGTTCCCGCAGGCCAGTTACTGACATCTGCCGCCGGAACGCCGACGCTCCAGTTGCCATTCGCCAGCACTGTGGCGGCGTAAGTTTGGTTATTAATCACCACCGTCAGCGCCGTGCCTGCCGCAAAGCCGGAACTGCTGCCGGTGATCACCTGCGCCTGACCGTGTTCGATGATATTGACCACATCATCACCTGCGACGGTATCGACCCGCAGACCAGGCAGACTGGCGTCGATGGTGATATCGCGCGTGCCGCTGCCGGTGTTGCCAACGCCGTTGGTCACCGAGGCGTTAACGGTTAACTCACCGTTACCCAGCGCCTGCCAGTCGGCGGAAGGTACGCTGATGCTCCAGCTCAAATCTGGCTGTACAGTGGCACTGTAAGTTTTACCGCCCAGCGCAACGGTGACGGTACTGCCCGCCGCCGCACCGGTTACCTGGCCGCTGATGGTTTGCGCGCTGCCTGCTTCGGCGGCATTGATAATGTCGTCAGTTGCGACCGGATTAATGGTAACGCCCGGCAGCGCGGTATTGACCTGTACGTTATGACTGGCGGTGCTGCTGTTGCCCTGAGCATTGGTAACGCTCGCCGTGACGCTATATGTCGCTTCGCCCAGCGCACTAACCGCCGAGGCGGGAACGGTGACGCTCCAGTTACCGGAGGCGTCGGTAGTGGTGCTGTAGTTTTGTCCGTTCAGGGTGACGGTGATCGCCGTACCCGCAGGCTGATCGCTGGTGCCAGAAAGCGCCAGATCGGATCCTTTTTCCGTCGCGTTGATCACATCATCGCCCGCGATGGTGTTAATGCTAATCACTGGCGCGCTGAGGCTGACGGTCACGGTGCGGCTGGCGTCGTCGCTGTTGCCTGCCCGATCGCTGACGCTGGCGGTGATGGTCTGCGCACCGCTACCCAGCGCCGTCACATCCGCCGCCGGTACTCCGACGCTCCAGTTGCCGGAAGCATCCAGCGTGGTGGTGTATGTTTTGCCGTTGAGCACAACGCTCACCACATCACCCGCTTCCCCGCCGCTGCTGGTGCCGGAGATCACCAGCGCCTGCGCGTGTTCGGCATCGTTGATGATGTCATCGCCCGCTACGGTGTTAATGGTGAGAACCGGCGCGGTGGTGTCTATCGCCAGATTATGGCTGGCGCTGCCGGGGTTGCCCGCTTTGTCGTTGACCGTGGCGCTGACGGTGTAATTGCTTGCGGTCAGCGCCACGAGTGATGACGCAGGGACGCTAACGCTCCAGCTACCGTCCGCCTGTACATTACCGGTGTAGGTTACGCCGTTAAGGGTGACGCTCACCGTCTGCCCGGTTTCGGCGGTGCTGGTGCCGCTGATAGTGAGCGGGCTTCCGGCCTCTGCGGCGTTAAGAATATCGTCGCTGGCGATGGTGTTAATGGTGAGCGTCGGCGCACTGGCATCGACGCTGTACGCATGGGTCGCCGAAGCGTTATTGCCGCTCGCACTACTGATACTGGCCTGCACGTTTGCCGCGCCGTCTGGCAGGGTTGCCAGATCCGCCGCCGGAACAGTTACGCTCCAGCTTCCGTTGGCGGCGACGCTTGCAGTGTAGGTTTTGCCGCCAAAAGTAACGGTAACGGTTTGCCCGCTTTCAATCCCGCTGGTGCTGCCGGAAAGGGTCAGGTCGGTGCCTTTTTCGGCGGCATTAATTACGTCGTCGCTGGCAACGGTGTTGATGCTGATAGCCACCGCCGTTAAATCGACGGTGAACGGATGGCTGACGCTGACCTGATTTCCGGCGCTGCTCTCGCCTGTCACGTCAACAGTTAACGGCCCCGCAGGCCAGGCGCTGACGTTTGCTGCCGGAATACCGACGCTCCAGCTCCCGTCCGCCTGTACCGTGGCGGAATAAGCCGTACCGTTAATCGTGATCGTCAACGGCACGCCTGCATTCAGGCCGCTGCTGCCGCCGGTGATCACCAGCGCCTGCCCGTGTTCGATGCTGTTGACGATATCATCGCCCGCGACGGTATCCACCCGCAGACCTGGCAGGTTGGCGTCAATAGTTATGTCGCGCGTGCCGCTACCCGTGTTGCCACTGGCGTTAGTGACGGAGGCGTTAATGGTTAAATCGCCATTGCCCAGCGCCTGGAGATCGGCTGCCGGAACGCTGACGCTCCAGCTTAAATCGGGCTGAACTTGCGCTGTGTAAGTATTACCGCCCAGCGTGATGGTAACCGTATCGCCTGCGGCGGCGCGGGTCACCACCCCGCTGATGGTTTGATCGGCGCCCGCTTCAGCCGCGTTGATAATATCGTCGCCCGCAACCGTGTTGATGGTGACGCCCGGAAGACCGCTGTCGACCAGTAAATTCGCCTGGCTGCTGGCGGTGTTACCCACCGCACTGGTGGCACTGGCGCTGACGGTATAGTTAGCCTGGCCTAAGGCCGCCAGATCGCTCACCGGTACGGTTAACGTCCAGTTGCCCGCCGCGTCGGTGGTGGCGCTGTAGTTGTGACCGTTGAGCGTGACGGTAACCTGTGCGCCGGTCGCCAGCCCCGTACTGCCGCCGCTGATGGTCAACGGCTGGCCTTTTTCATCGGCATTCAGCACGTTATCGCCGCTGATGGCGTTAAAGGTAATGGTCGGCAGCCCGGTATTGACCGTCACCTGATGCGTGGCGCTGCCGCTGTTACCCCCGGCATCGGTGACGCTGGCGTTGATGGTCACCGTGCCGTTCGCCAGCGCCGAGACAACGCTTGCCGGTACGCCGACGCTCCAGTTACCGCTGGCATCCAACACGGTGGTGAAGGTATTTGTGCCGATAGTTACCGTGACGGTGCTACCGGTTGCCGCACCAGTGGCGGAGCCGCTGATAATCTGCGCCTGAGCGTGTTCCGTTGCGTTGATCACATCATCGCCCGCCACCGTGTTGATGGTGACGAGCGGAACGGAAGTATCCACCGTCAGGTTGTGGTTAACCGAGGCCGGGTTTCCGGCTTTGTCCGTCACTGCCGCACTAACGGTGTAGTTACTGGCGGTCAAGGCGCTTAACGCTGCTGGCGGCACACTGACGCTCCAGCTACCGTCCGTTTGTACCGTGCCGCTATAGTTTGCGCCATTGAGCGTGACGGTGACCGTTTGCCCCGCTTCCGCCGTGCTGCTGCCGGTGATGGTCAGCGCCGTACCGGCTTCGGTGGCGTTAAGAATGTCGTCGCCCGCAATAGTGTTGATGGTCACCGTTGGCGCGCTGGCATCGACGCTGTAAACGTGGGTGGTGGTGGCGCTGTTGCCATTAACGTTGCTGACGCTGGCCTGTGCGCTGGCATCGCCATCACGCAGGGTTGCCATATCCGCCGCCGGAACCGTGGTGCTCCAGGAACCATCTGCCGCGACGATTGCCGTGTAGTTTTTGCCGCCAAAGGTGACGGTGACCGTTTGCCCTGATTCCACGCCGGACGTGCTGCCGGAGAGCGTTAACGCCGCGCCTTTTTCGGCGACGTTAATCACATCATCGGCGGTAATGGTGTTAATGCTGATAGCGATCGCCGTGAGATCGACGGTGACCGGATGCGTGACACTGACCGGATTTCCGGCACTGCTGATACCGTTTACCGTAATGGTGACCGTCCCCGCAGGCCAGGCGCTGACATCCACCGCCGGAACGCCGACGCTCCATGAGCCATCGGCTAAAACCGTTGCGCTATAGGTCTGGCTATTAATCGAAACCGTGAGTACCGCCCCCGCTGCCAGACCAGAACTGCTGCCGGTTACCACCAGTGCCTGCCCGTGCTCGATAATATTCACCACATCATCGCCAGCGACGGTATCGACCCGAAGACCAGGGAGATTAGCGTCAATCACAATTTCGCGCGTACCGCTGCCAGTATTGCCCACGCTGTTTGTGACTGACGCAGAAATTGTTAGTTCGCCGTTACCCAACGCCTGTAAAGCGGCTGCCGGAACATTAATACTCCAGCTTAAATTGGCCTGCACTGTCGCCGTGTAAGTCTCGCCACCCAGCGTTACGGTTACCGTGTCGCCTGCCGCCGCGCCTGTAACCTGACCGCTGATGGTTTGATCTGCCCCGGCTTCGGCAGCGTTAATAATATCGTCCGTCGCCACAACGTTAATGGTGACGCCCGGCAGCGCGGTATTAACCTGCACGTTATGGCTGGCGGAACCGCTGTTGCCATCAGCATCGGTTGCGGCGGCGGTCACGGTATAAGTCGCTTCACCAAGCGTACCAACCGCAGACGCCGGAACGGTCACGCTCCAGTTACCGGAAGCATCGGCAGTGGTGGTGTAATTTTGCCCGTTTAGCGTAACGGTAATCTGCGTGCCCGCAGGCTGGTTGCTGGTGCCGGAAATTGCCAGAACCGCGCCTTTCTCCGTGGCGTTGATAATGTCGTCGACGGCGATGGTGTTAATGCCGAGCACCGGCGCGCCGAGCGCCACGCTGACAGTGTGCGAGGCTGTGCCGCTGTTGCCTGCGGAGTCGGTGACCGTGGCGGTAATGGTCACATCGCCCTGCGCCAGTGCGGAAATCACGCTGGCAGGCACGCCGATGCTCCAGTTGCCGTTGGCGTCCAGCACGGTGGTGTAGGTGGTCGTGCCAATCGTCACGGAAACCGTGTTACCCGTCGTCGCGCCCGTTGCCGAGCCGCTGATAATCTGCGCCTGGCTGTGTTCAGTGGCATTGATGATGTCATCGCCCGCTACCGTGTTGATAGTCACGACCGGGGCAAGCATATCCACCGCCAGATTATGCGTTGCCGAGGCCGGATTTCCGGCTTTGTCGCTGACCGCTGCGTTGACGGTATACGGGCTGGCGGTGAGATTCGCTAAATCGCCAGTCGGTACGCTGACGCTCCAGCTTCCGTCTGCCTGTACGTTGCCGCTGTAATTAACGCCGTTAAGCGTCACGGTCACCGTCTGCCCGGCTTCCGCCGTACTGGTGCCGCTGATGGTCAGCGCCGTTCCGGCTTCGGCGGCGTTAAGAATATCGTCCGTGGCGATGGTGTTGATAGTAACGGAAGGCGCGGTGGCATCAACGCTGTAAGCATGTGTTGTCTGGGCAATGTTGCCAGCTACGTTGCTGACGCTGGCTTGTACGTTTGCTATGCCGTCTGGCAAGGTTGCGAGATCGGCGGCTGGAACCGTCAGCCCCCAGCTCCCGCCCGTTGCCACCGTGGTGGTGTAGCTTTTGCCGCCAAATATGACGGTAATGGTCTGCCCCGCTTCCACGCCGAAGGTGGTGCCGGAGAGCTGTAAATCACTGCCTTTTTCGGCGGCGTTAATCACATCGTCAGTAGAAAGAGTGTTGATGGTGATCGCCACAGTAGCGAGATCGACCGTAACCGGATGGCTAATGCTGGTAGTCGTTCCGGCGGTATTGGTGCCTGAAACCGCAATATCGATCGTCCCCGCCGGCCAGTTAGCGACATCTGCCGCCGGAACGCCGACGCTCCAGGTGCCATCGGCGAGTATCGTTGCGCCGTAGGTGACGCTGTTGATTTCCACTGTCAGTGGCGTTCCCACCGCCAGCCCGGTACTGCTGCCGGTTACCACCAGTGCCTGACCGTGTTCGATAATATTGACCACATCATCGCCTGCTACGGTATCGACGCGCAAACCTGGCAGGTTGGCATCTATCACGATGTCGTGTGTGGCGGTGCCGGTATTGCCTGTAGTGTTGGTGACCGAGGCGCTGATGGTCAGCTCACCGCTACCCAACGCCTGCAAATCTGCCGCAGGCACGCTGACGCTCCAGCTTAAATCTGGTTGCACGGTGGCGACGTATTGGTTGCCGCCGAGCGTGACTGTGACCGTATTCCCCGCCTGCGCCGTTCCCGTTACCTGACCGCTAATGGTCTGGTTAACGGCGATTTCAGCGGCGTTGATAATGTCATCGCCCGCCACGGTATTAATGATCACCCCTGGCAGGAGTGATTCGACATTCACTGTATGGGTAGTACTGCCGCTGTTGCCCGCGCTGTCGGTGGCGCTGGCGCTAATCGAATAAACCGCCTCGCCCAGGGCGCCGACCGCCGAAGCTGGCACGGTAACGCTCCAGTTGCCAGAACCGTCGGTGGTGGCGCTGTACGCCAGGCCGCTGGAGCCGCCGCTGATGGTCAGATCCTGAGTTTTCTCCACATTATTAATGATGTCATCGCCGGAAACGGTATTGATGGTCAACGTCGGGCCGCTGAGATCAACGGTCACATCGTGAGTCGTGCTGTCGCTGTTGCCCGCGCGATCGATCAGGCTGGCGGTGATGGTCTGGCTGCCGGTTGCCAGCGCCGTGACATCCGCCGCCGGAATACCCACGCTCCAGTTACCGGAGGCATCCAGCGTGGTGGTGTAGTTTTTACCGTTCAGGCTAACCGTAACCACATCGCCCGCCGCCGCGCCCGTACTGGTTCCGCTCACCACCAGCGCCTGCCCGTGTTCGATGGCGTTGATGATGTCATCGCCCGCGACGGTGTTAATGGTGAGATCCGGCGCGGTGACATCCACCGCCAGCGCATGGTCGGCGCTTGCCGGGTTGCCCGCTTTGTCGCTCACCGTCGCAGTCACGGTATAAGTGCTGGCGGTTAATCCGCTTAATTCCGTTGCCGGAACGTTCACGCTCCAGGTGCCATCGGCCTGGACGGTGGTCTGGTAAGTGTTGTTATTGAGCGTGACGGTCAGCGTCTGCCCGGCCTGCGCCGTGGTGGTGCCGCTGATGGTTACTCCCGCGCCCGCTTCGCTCACGTTGAGAATATCGTCACTGGCGATGGTGTTAATGGTCACAAGCGGCGCGGTGGTATCGACGCTATACGCGCGATCCGCCTGGGCGCTGTTGCCGTTAATGTTGCTGACGCTCGCCTGCACATTGCCCGCGCCGTCCGGCAGCGCAGCGAGATCGGCAGGCGGCACATTCACCGTCCAGCTACCGTTGGCTTCCACGGTGGTGGTGTAATTTTTGCCGCCAAAGGTCACGGTCACCGTTTGCCCGGCTTCCACACCGCTGGTGCTGCCGCTTACGACCAGCGTTTCGCCTTTTTCGACGGCGTTGATCACATCATCGCCGGAAAGGGTGTTAATGGTGATAGCGACCGCCGCCAGATCGACGGTGACTGGATGGGTAATGGTGGAGGTTGTTCCGGCACTGTTGGTGCCGCTTACCGTAATATCGACCGTTCCCGCAGGCCAGTTGCTGACGTCTGCCGCCGGAACGCCGAGGTTCCATGTACCATCAGCTAACACCGTTGCGCCATAGGTGACGCTGTTAATCACGACCGTTAACGCCGTTCCCGCCGTTAGCCCGGTGCTGCTACCGGTGATCACCAGCGCCTGATTGTGCTCAATGCTGTTTATGACGTCATCGCCCGCCACGGTATCAACCCGCAGGCCAGGCAGATTAGCGTCGATAGTGATGTCTCGCGAACCGCTGCCGGTATTGCCTACGACGTTGGTCACCGAGGCGTGTACGGTGAGAGAACCGTTGCCGATAGCCTGAATATCCGCCGCCGGAACGTCCACGCTCCAGCTTAAATTGGCCTGCACCGTGGCGGTGTAGGTGTTGCCGCCCAACGTAACGGTGACCGTATCTCCCTGCGCTGCGCCCGTGACCTGCCCGCTGATGGTTTGCGCGTTGCCGGATTCAGCAGCGTTAATAATATCGTCGGTCGCCACCGCGTTAATGGTGACAGCAGGTAAGGCGCTGTTGACCAGCACATTATGGCTGGCGGAATTGCTGTTGCCTGCCGTGTCGGTGACGTTTGCCGTTACCGGGTAGTTGGCTTCACCCAGCGCGCTAACCGCCGAGGCTGGCACCGTGGCGCTCCAGTTACCGGAAGCATCTGTGGTGGCGGTGTAATTTTTCCCGTTCAGCGTCACCGTAACCGTAGTGCCAGCAGGCTGATTACTGGTGCCGGAAATTTGCAGATCTGCGCCTTTTTCCGTGGCGTTAATCACGTCATCGCTGGCGATAGTGTTGATACCAATGGTTGGCGAGGTGAGATTCACAGTGATCGTGTGGCTGGCGTCGTCGCTGTTGCCTGCCGCGTCGGTAATGGTCGCGGTGATGGTTTGCGCGCCGCTGCCAAGCGCGGTGACATCTGCCGCCGGAACGCCGACGCTCCAGTTGCCGGAAGCATCCAGCGAGGTGGTGTAGGTTTTACTGTTTAGCGTGACGGTGATGACATCGCCCGCTTCGCCGCCAGTGCTGGAACCGGAGATCACCAGCGCCTGTCCGTGTTCGGCGGCGTTAATAATGTCATCGCCCGAGACGGTGTTAATGGTCAGCACCGGCACGGTGAGATCCACCGCCAGCCCGTGAGTGGCGGACGCCGGGTTACCCGCTTTGTCGTTTACCGAGGCGCTGACCGTGTACGGGCTGGCGGTCAGATTGCTGAGATCTGCCGTCGGCACGCTGACGCTCCAGCTTCCGTCCGCCTGGACAGTGCCGGTGTAAGTCACGCCATTAAGCGTGACGGTCACCGTCTGACCCGCTTCGGCGTTACTGCTGCCGCTGATGGTTAACGGATTGCCCGCCTCGGCGGCGTTCAGAATATCGTCGGTGGCGATGGTGTTAATGGCAAGTGTCGGGGCTGTGGCATCGACGCTGTAGGCGTGCGTTGCCGAAGCCGTGTTGCCGTTAATAGTGCTGACGCTGGCCTGCGCGGTGGCGTCGCCGTCGCGTAATGTAGCAAGATCGGCGGCAGGTACGGTGGTTGTCCAGCTACCATCGCCCGCTACGGCGGCGGTATAGCTTTTCCCGCCAAAGGTGACGGTGACCGTTTGCCCCGCTTCCACGCCGGAGGTGCTGCCGGAAAGGGTTAACTCTCCCCCTTTTTCGGCGGCGTTAATCACATCATCACCAGAAACGGTGTTAATGGAAATCGCCACCGCTGCCAGATCGACGGTGACCGGATGAGTGATAGTGACCGGGTTTCCTGCGCTAGTAGCACCTGAAACCGTAATATTCACCGTACCCGCAGGCCAGTTGCCCACATCTGCCGCCGGAACACCAACGCTCCATGTGCCATCGGCTAATACGGTCGCAGCGTAAGTGACCGTGTTAATCACCACCGTCAGCGCCGCGCCCGCCGCCAGCCCGCTGCTGCTACCGGTTATCACCAGCGCCTGAGCGTGCTCGATGCTGTTGACCACATCATCACCCGCCACGGTATCGACGCGCAGCCCCGGAAGATTAGCGTCTATCGCGATCTCACGCGTGCCGCTGCCGGTGTTGCCAACGCCGTTGGTCACCGAGGCGTTAACCGTGAGAGAGCCATTACCGATGGCCTGAATATCCGTCGCCGGAACGTCCACGCTCCAGCTTAAATTGCCCTGTACGGTGGCGGTATACGTTTTCCCGCCAAGCGTCACGGTGACGGTATCGCCCGCCGCCGCGCCCGTCACTTGCCCGCTGATGGTCTGCGCTACGCCCGATTCGGCGGCGTTAATAATATCGTCGGACGCCACCGGATTAATAGTGACGCCAGGTAGCGCGGTATTCACCTGTACGTTATGGCTGGCGGAATTGCTGTTGCCCGCGCTGTCGGTGACGTTCGCTGTCACCACGTAGCTGGCTTCGCCCAGCGCACCTACTGCGGAAGCGGGCACCGTGGTGCTCCAGTTGCCTGCGGCGTCCGTCGTCGCGGTGTAATTTTGCCCGTTCAGCGTCACCGTAATTGTGGTGCCTGCTGGCTGATTACTGGTGCCGGTAATTTGCAGATCCGAGCCTTTTTCCGTGGCGTTAATTATGTCATCGGTAGCGATGGTGTTAATGCCAATGGTTGGCGCGGTAAGGTTGACGGTGACCGTGTGCGTCTCAATATCGCTATTGCCCGCCGCATCGGTAACGCTCGCCGTTACGGTTTGTGAACCGCTGCCCAGCGCGGTGACGTCCGCTGCCGGAACGCCGACGCTCCAGTTGCCGGAGGCATCCAGCGTCGTGGTATAGGTTTTACTGTTTAGCGTGACGGTAACGACATCCCCCGCGTCCCCGCCGGTGCTGGAACCGGAGATCACCAGCGCCTGCCCGTGCTCGGTGGCGTTAATAATGTCATCGCCCGCAATGGTGTTGATGGTCAGCACCGGAACAGTGAGATCCACCTCCAGATTATGCGTGGTGCTCGCCGGGTTGCCCGCTTTGTCATTGACCGTCGCCGTCAGGGTATGGCTGCCATCGGTCAGAGCGGCAAGATCTGCCGCCGGAATATTGATGCTCCAGCTGCCGTCGGCCTGTACCGTTGCCTGATACGTCTGCACGGTCGGGCTATTGAGCGTTATAGTAACAATCTGCCCCGCTTCGGCGGTGGTGCTGCCGCCCACCGTCACGCCCGCATCGGCTTCACTGGCGTTGACGATATTGTCGCTGGCAACAGTATTGATAATGATGGTCGGCGCGCTGCTATCAACACTGTAGTTATGCACCGCCGAGGCGCTATTGCCGTTGACGTTGCTGACGCTGGCCTGCGCGGTGGCGCTACCATCGGTTAATGACGCTAAATCGGCAGCGGGTACAGTGGTTGTCCAGCTACCATCGCCTGCAACCGTGGCTGTGTAATTTTTACCGCCAAAAGTGACGGTGACCGTTTGTCCGGCTTCTACGTTAGTGGTGGTGCCGGAAAGGGTTAAATCGGTGCCTTTTTCTGCGGCGTTAATCACGTCGTCCGTGGCGATGGTGTTGATGGTGATCGCTGCCGGAGTGAGATCGACCGTAACGGGATGGGTGATGCTCACCGGATTTCCGGCGCTACTTTCCCCGGACACGGCAACCGTCACCGTCCCCGCAGGCCAGGCGCTAACCTGCGCCGCTGTAACGCCCACGCTCCAGCTACCATCGGCCTGCACCGCTGTAGTGTATTCGACGTTATTAATCGTGACGGTAAGCGGCGTGCCTTCAGCCAGCCCCGAGCTGCTGCCGGTGACCACCAGTGCCTGCCCGTGCTCGATGATATTGACCACATCATCACCCGCTACCGTATCGACCCGCAGGCCAGGCAGATTGGCGTCGATGGTGATATCACGCGAGCCGCTGCCAATGTTGCCGTTTTGATTGGTGACCGAGGCATTAACCGTTAAATCACCATTACCCAGCGCCTGAATATCTGCTGCCGGAACGCTCACACTCCAGCTTAAACCAGCCTGGACGGTAGTCGTATAGGTATTGCCGCCCAACGTAATAGTTACCGTGTCGCCAACGGCTGCGCCAGTCACCTGTCCGCTGATGGTTTGCGCTGCGCCCGCTTCGGCGGCGTTAATAATATCGTCGGTTGCCACCGGATTGATGGTCACGCCGGGCAGTGCGCTATCGACCAGCACGTTATGGCTGGCGGTGGCGCTGTTGCCGATACTACTGGTCACCGCTGCCGTTACCGTGTAGTTGGCCTGGCCTAATGCGGTTACCGCCGATGCCGGAACCGTGACGCTCCAGTTGCCGGAGGCGTCGGTCGTCGCCGCATAATTTTGCCCGTTCAGCGTCACGGTGATGGCGGTATTAGCAGGTTGATCGCTGGTGCCGGTAATCTGGACATCGGCTCCTTTTTCGCTGGCGTTAATCACATCATCGCCAGCAATGGTGTTAATACCGATGACCGGCGCGGCGGTGTTGACCGTGACAGTGAGTGACTGGCTGCCGCTGTTTCCGGCGCGGTCAGTGACTGAAACGTTGATCGGATAACTGCCGTCCACCAGTCCGCTGACGACGGAAGCCGGAACGCCCAGACTCCAGTTGCCAGAAGCATCCACCACCGTGGTGTAATCCACATTATTGAGGGTCACGGTGACGATATCGCCAGCCTGCGCGCCGGTAACCGTGCCGCTGATGATTTGCGCCTGGGTGTGTTCCGGCGTATTGATGACGTTATCGCTTGCCACCGGATTAATGGTCACCACCGGCGGCGTGGCATCGACCAGCGCCACGCGTGAGACGCTGGTCGGGTTACCGGCGACATCGTTCACGCTGGCGGTGACCGTGGCGTTGCCGTCAGCCAGCGCGTCAACGTTGGCGGCGGGAACGGTCACGCTCCAGGTGCCATCTGACTGCACTATGCCCTGATAGGTCTGTCCATTCAGCGTGACGGTAACCGTCTGCCCTGGCTGGGCGTCGGTAGTGCCAGTGATGAGCAAATCCTGCCCGCTTTCGGCGGCGTTGATGATGTTGTCGGCGGTCAGCGAGTCGATGCTTAAGGCCGGCGCCTGGCTGTCGACGGTAATGGTGCGGGAGGTGTTCCCGGTATTACCGCTGAGATCCGTCACAGATGCAGTAATTGCCACCGCACCGTCAGGCAGATTACCCATATCGGCAGCGGGTACTGTCAGACTCCAGGAGCCATCGACCTGCACAGTAGTGGTAAAACTCTGTCCGGCGAGGGTTACTGTAACCGTTTGTCCTGGCTCAGCTTGTTGAGTGCTGCCGGTGAGGGTCAGTGGCGCATTTTTTTCTGCACCACTGATAATGTCATCGCCGGAAACCGTGTTAATGGTGATCAACGGAGAAACACCCACCAGCGTGATTGCACGTGATGCCGTGCCAGTATTTCCGGCGGCATCTGTCACGGTGACGAAAATCGTATTGGCTCCGCGATCCAGCGTGCGGGTTACCGCCGGGTCCAGCGCCACATTCCAGCTACCGTCTGCCAGCACGACGCCCGTCAGGACATGAGCGCCCAATTTCACAGTCACCGTATCGCCAGGAGAAGCACCGCTGACGTTTCCGGAGATGATCTGCGCAACGGCCTGTTCGGCATTATTAAGAATATCGTCGCCCGCCACGGTGTTGACGTTGATCGTCGGCGCGCTGGTATCTACCGCGAAATTCGCGCTGTTGCTGGTGGTATTTCCTGCCCGGTCGCTGACGCTGGCATTTACGGCGTAGTTACCATCTGCCAGCGCCTGCACTTCTGCGGCAGGCAGCGCCACCTGCCATGTGCCGTCGCTACCGACGGTTGCTGTATGGCTTTTACCGTTTACTGTCAGTGTAACGATTTGCCCGGCTTCAGCATTCGAAGTACCGCTCAGTACCAGCACGGCGTTATGTTCTGCGGCGCTGACAATGTTGTCCTGGGCGATGGTGTTGATAGCAAGCGTCGGCGGCTGGGTATCGACGGTTAACAGCTGCGCGCCGGTGACCGTATTGCCCGTGGCATCTTTCCCGCTGACCAGCACTGCCTGATTCCCTTCGCCTAACGCCTGGGCGTCAGCGGTCGGCACCTGCACGCTCCACGCGCCGTTAGCACCTACGCTGGTCGTGTAGGTTTTGCCGTTTAGCGTGACGCTGAGTTCTGTTCCCTGCGGCAAGTTGCTCGTCGTGCCTGAAAGCGTAAATCCAGCGGCCTGTTCGCTGGCGTTAATAATGTTATCGCCTGCGGTGGTGGCGACCTGCACGCTGGCCTGGCTGTCGTCGATGGTTAACGTTATCGAACCAGCGTCAGTGATGGTGCTGCCGACAATTTGCACCACTGACCAGGTATGTTCACCTGCGCTTTGCGTGGGTAAAGAGACGCTCCAGTGCCCGTTGCTGTCTACCTGGGTACTGGCGATGGTGTTGCCGTTGCTGTCATTGATCTGGATGGTCGCCCCCGCCTGCCCGCTACCGCTAAAGGTTGGCGTGGTGTCATCTGTGATGTCATTGGTGGCGAGAATGCCGCGCTGATCGCCCTGATTATCGGTGACTAAAAATGATGGGGTTGCATTGCCTGGCTCGGCGGGTGGCGGAGGGTTGTTAACCACTTCAGTTTTTGAATCGTCATCACCACCGCTTGCCAGTAAAGCGCCAAGCGCACCGCCACCTACCGCTGCCCCCGCTAACCATCCCCACGGGAAGGTGCTGGTCTGAGCAACGGTATCAAGAAATGGTGCAATACTTTCAATAGCGGTGGTCTGGGCGGTCAGTTCTACGGGGGCTAATCCCCCCGCTGCGGCATCGGCAAAGGTTACGTGGGTTAGCTGTTGTCCATCGGTAAAGACCAGTTCAGATTGTTCACTGGTATTTGTCGCTTGCAGGAAATAGCCGTTGCAACGGATAACCGTGCCATCCTGCATATAGATCAGCAGGTCATTTCCTTCGCGAACGTAACGCGCAACGGCAGATGCCTGAGCATGAACCTGCACCACAGAGGGCTCATAAATAACAACCGTGACGTCGCCAGGATTAATCAGCGTTTGTTTGACGGATGTTTTACGCGAAATAACATCAATAATCAGGCTCATAATGGCATTCCTGATAAATGGCGCACATCCTTAGCGAGTCCATTTATCTAAATAAGACAAAGGTAATAACTCAACAACGATGCCTACCTGGGTAATGCTGCCAACTTACTGATTTAGTGTATGATGGTGATTTTAAGGTGCTTGCGTGGCTTCCATTTCCATCAGATGTCCTTCCTGCTCCGCTACTGAAGGCGTAGTGCGTAACGGCAAAAGCACT
>Ga0209547_100072_pt1 | contig 25465 bp, 17 predicted proteins | sample UppTromicrDC3115_FD_185843 | JGI IMG/M metagenome (GOLD analysis project Ga0209547, IMG submission 185843) | Upper troposphere microbial communities from Oklahoma, USA - DC3-115 (SPAdes) (version 2) | ecosystem: Environmental > Air > Outdoor Air > Unclassified | place: USA: Oklahoma | collected...
TTTTCTCATTCGATAATTCTTGTTGTAACTCTTGTAAGCGTTGTTTACTTGCATTATCAGATTCATTTTTTAATGCACTTTCTTCAATTTCCAACTGCATAACACGGCGATTCACTTGATCTAATTCAGTTGGATTGGATCCCATTTCTGTTCGGATTGTTGCGCAAGCTTGGTCAACTAGGTCAATTGCTTTATCAGGTAAAAATCTATCAGTGATATAGCGATCAGATAATTCGGCTGCAGCAACGAGTGCTTTATCTTGTATGCGTACGCCATGATATACTTCATAGCGTTCTTTTAGACCACGTAAGATTGAAATGGTGTCTTCAACATCAGGTTCAGATACATTTACTTTTTGGAAACGACGTTCTAATGCAGAGTCTTTTTCAATATATTCTCTGTATTCATTTAATGTTGTCGCACCAATACAGTGTAATTCACCACGAGCAAGCATCGGTTTCAACATATTGCCTGCATCCATCGCACCTTCTGTTTTACCAGCACCTACTAGCATGTGAATTTCATCTATAAATAAAATAATTCTACCATCTGAATCTTTCACTTCTTTAAGTACCGCTTTTAATCGTTCTTCAAATTCACCACGATATTTCGCACCTGCTACAAGTGCACTTAAGTCTAATTCAAAAATAGTTTTATCTAGTAATGATTCTGGTACATCTTTGCGAACAATACGTTGCGCAAGTCCTTCTACGATGGCTGTTTTACCTACACCAGGTTCCCCAATTAAAACTGGGTTATTTTTTGTTTTTCTACTCAAAATTCTCACTGTATTTCGAATCTCTTCGTCTCTTCCGATCACAGGATCCATGTTTCCTTGACGGACTTCTTCTACTAAATCTCTACCATATTTTTCTAAAGCTTCATAATTTGCTTCTGGATTTTGTGTCGTCACATGATTTCCTCCTCTAATTTTTTTAATAATTTCTACGATAATTTCCTTCTTATTATCGACATACTGTTGTGTAATCTCGTCTACATCCATTGCAGCCAAAATGATATGTTCCATCGAAACATATTCATCTTCATACGTTTTCATATATTGCTCTGCTTTGTTGAATAATTCATTTGCTTTTTGACTTATATATTGTCCATATTGAACGTTATCGCCTTGAACAGTTGGATAACTTTGCAATTTCGTTCCATATGATTGATTGAGTAAAGTTGTATCAATATTTGCTCTTTCTAATACACTATTGAATAGACTTTCACTTTCTTCTAATGATGCTTTTAGTATTGCTTCAATTTCAATATTTTGATTTTCATATGTTTTAGCAAGTTCTACCGCTTTTTGCAATGCGCTTTGAACTGCATAGGTCATTTGATTAATATCCAAAATGATTCACCTCACCATTTAGTCTTTGATCAAAATAAAGTAAGTTTGACTTTGACTTTCTTTGACCTTAATTAAATTATAGTACTTTCTTCTCGACTTTTCAACTCATATGATTATACTTTTTCAATTAATTTTATAATGTCAAAAGACTTATATAATCATGTTTTGCCCTTATTTTTAAAATGTTAAACAGTTAAATAAATGAGCGTAGAATAGAAATCTAACTTATCTAAATAGCATTTGTCATTTCACCCACCAGCTAAGGATACCTAAAATTAAACAAGGAGCTGAGACATCTACGTTTGTCCCAGCTTCTCAACTTCATGAATCATCTATGAATGCTCTTTTTTAGGAGCAATATGTTTTATAATTTCATCACTCAATGCACGTACACCCGATGGTTCTAAGTGTATCCCATCTGGTGCGAAATATTCGCTGTGACCTTCTGAACGTTTATACCAATCTACTAATGTAACATTATCATGTTTTTTAGCTGCATCTGCCATAAGTTGATTCACATGACTTTCATAACTTCTTGGTACACGTGTATTTACAAGATAAATATTAGCTTTTCCAAATTTACTAATTAATTCCTCTAATTGCGCTTCTGAGAAATCACCGTTTGTACCTAACTCTAGAATAACTTGACTAGATTTATTGTTGTATTGCTTATATTTTTGATCAACAAGTGGGGCAGCTTCATATAAATTACGTCCAACTTTACCATCAATATCTGCATTAGGTACTTGCTCTTTAAAGGTTTCACCAATATCCACCATGACAGAGTCCCCAATAAGTAAAGGTTTAAGGTCCGTATAAACTTCATTTTTTTTATCTTTTTTAAAATCAGATTTACCTAAGAAATTAACATCATCTACAGGAATAGGACGTACGAGATACTTGTCGATTTCATTAGTGTTATAAGATGATTGCTGATTCGGCTGATTTGTACCAAATTTATCAAAAGCCCCAGCAAATATAAAAAATGTAGGAACAGCAATCAACATTAAAGTAACGGTTCTTATGAAAGGTGCTTTTTTGAAACGATTTAAACTAAATGCTTTCAATCCTTGTTTTCTAAATGGTGTTTCTATATATCTATATGATATTTCCGAAAATGCAACTGTGAAAATAATGTCAATGGCATATACATATATCGGCATTTGCCCATCCACAAAGTAGGAATGGATGAAGCTTATAACTGGAAAATGCCACAAATATAAACTATATGAGCGTTTACCTATATATATAAATAGTGGATTACCTAGCATTTTAGCGAAATAACCTGACGGATGCACTGCACTCATGATAACAAATAATGTTATACCAGAAATAAGGTAAAACCCGCCATTGTATATCCAATCACTATTGTCATCTACTTTAATGAATAACAATAATAATATGATCATTCCAAATCCACCCATGCTATCTATAATCGTTCTTAACGCTTTGTTTGGATTTGCTTTCAATTTAAACGGAGGCCAAATAAATGCTAGTATGACACCTAGTAACATTGTTTGAAGTCTCGTATCCGTTCCAAAATACACACGAGAATGATGCATATGTGGCTGTGCTATATAAATCATAATTGCTAATGAAATCAGGGATACAATCCAAAAAATCAGCGATATATTGCGATATTTTTTTACCGTTAATAATAACACGACGATGACTATTGGAAAGCATATGTAAAATTGTTCTTCTATTGCTAAAGACCATAGATGTTTTAGTGGCATGAATGCAAATTGTTCAAAATAATTGACATCAGTAGCGATGTACCACCAATTGGATACATAGAAGATCGCTGCAAATGCATCTTGCTTAATACGTACTATCTGTTCAGGTTTAAAAATGAGCGTTGCCAATGTTACAGTAAATACTAATACAAACACTGCTGGTATCAAGCGTTTAAATCGACGTAACCAAAATGCTTTCAAATCGATGGCACCATTGGATTCAAATTCGTACAGTAATAAACTTGTGATTAAATAACCAGAAATCACAAAGAAAGTATCCACACCAAGAAATCCACCTGATAACCATTGCTTATTTAAGTGGTAAATAATGATACCAATGACGGCAATGGCTCGCAGTCCATCTAAACCAGGCATGTAACGTGGTTGATACTTTAACTGATTTGTCCTATTTAATTTACTATTCATTGCTTATCATACTTTCATCCCCAATTATATTGCTCACGCTTTAATGTTATATACCAAGCTATTGTAATGCTTTTGTAACAAAACTGCAATTATTTTAATGATTTGCACTATAAATATTTTTATTATATTAATAGTCTGTTTTAAAAAAATCATTTTATTCAATAAAAAACTAGTCTAATATCTCTACTGTAGAAATTAGACTAGTTTTAATATTTATATGAGTATTGAATTAACCGATGCCTAGCGCAATTTTCGCATAACGAGACATCATATCTTTACTCCATGGTGGACTCCAAACGATATTCACTTCTGTATCCGATATCTCTGGAATTTCCGCAAGTACCATTTTAACTTGGTTAACGATTTGAGGTCCCATAGGACAACCCATTGATGTTAAAGTCATTTCCACCGTACATAGACCTTCATCATTAACATCTACATTATATACTAAACCTAAGTTGACAATATCTATGCCTAACTCAGGATCAATAACCATTTCTAATGCATTTAATATACTATCTTTTAATCCTTCATCCATTCAACTCACCTCTTCGAATTTAATGATACTAACAATATATCAAATATCTTACAAAACGCCAATAAAATGCTATGATATTCATACATCAATTATCAAACATTAAGGAGATTTAAATGGAACCTTATTTAATTTGTCTAGATTTAGACGGTACGCTATTAAACGATGATAAAGTCATAACATCATATACAAAACAAGTATTAACAAAATTACAACAGCAAGGTCATAAACTTATGATTGCTACTGGTAGACCTTATAGAGCCAGTCAAATATATTATCATGAATTAAATATGGATACACCAGTCGTTAACTTTAACGGTGCCTTTGTACATCATCCTAAAGATGAACATTTCGAATCAAAACATGAAGTTCTAGATTTAGATTTATCTAGAAATATTATTCAATCGCTCAATGATTACGGTGTATCTAATATCATAGCTGAAGTGAAAGATTATGTCTTTATTAATAATTTTGACCAAAAATTATTCGACGGCTTTTCAATGGGTAATCCGAAAGTCGAAACTGGCGACTTGTTAACTTCACTGACAGAATCACCAACATCTATCTTAGTCGAGGCGGAAGATATCATGATTCCTCGAATTAAACAAATGCTGACTCGATTTTACGCAGAAAATATAGAGCACCGTAGATGGGGTTCACCATTTCCAGTCATTGAAATTGTAAATCAAGGTATTAGCAAAGCACGTGGTATAGATTATGTGAAATCACATCTAAATATCGATAGAAATCACATTATTGCATTTGGTGATGAAGATAATGATTTAGAAATGATTAAATATGCGAAACATGGCATCGCAATGTCCAATGGATTAGATGAACTAAAACATGTTGCTAATCATATCACACACTCTAACAACGAAGATGGTATTGGACGTTATTTGAACGACTATTTCCAATTAAATATGCCATATGAGACTTCAATGCATTCCAATATTTAATACAATACAAGGAGGTATCTTATGAATAAAATCGTAGTTGTTGGTGCTGTTGCAGGTGGCGCAACGGTCGCCAGCCAAATTAGAAGACTAGATCAAGAAAGTGAAATTGTCGTTTTCGAAAAAGACCGTGATATGAGTTTTGCAAATTGTGCATTACCCTACTACTTAGGTAATGTTGTAGATGCTCGTGACAAAGTATTAGAAGCTACCCCTGAATCTTTCTATGATGCAAAACAGATTAAAGTTAAACCCTATCACGAAGTTATCTCAATCGACGATATGACAAATACAGTGAAAGTATATGATCGTGTGCATGATACAACGTTTGAAGAAACTTATGATACGTTGATATTAAGTCCAGGTTGTCGTGCAAACACATTAAACATAGATAGCTCTATTGCTTTCACTTTAAGAAACATGGAAGATACCGATGCGATTGAGACTTTTATTGAAGAAAATCAGGTTAAAACAGCACTTGTCATTGGCACAGGTTATATTGGTCTCGAAATTCTTGATAATTTATATGAGAGAGGTATTGCTCCAACACTCATTCATCGCTCAGATCATATTAATAAATTGATGGATCAAGATATGAATCAAGCTATTATAGATGAAATGGATCAACGCAATATTTCCTATCGTTTCAATGAACAGGTTACTAAAGTGAATGGTAATGAAGTTCATTTTGAATCTGGTAAAGTAGAAAGATATGACTTAATAATTGAAGGTGTCGGTGTTAAACCAAACTCTGAATTCATTAAATCATCAAATATTCATTTAGATGATAAAGGATACGTACCGGTAAATGAACAATTCCAAACCAATATCTCAAATATTTACGCACTGGGTGACATCATTACTTCGCACTACCGCCACGTAGGTTTACCTGCGCATGTACCCTTAGCATGGGGTGCACACCGTGGTGCAAGTATTATCGCTGAGCAATTAGCTGGAAATAAAGACATTCATTTCAAGGGTTTCTTAGGTGCTAATATCGTAAAATTCTTTGACTATACGTTCGCCAGTGTCGGCATTTCACCTCAAGAACTGTCAAATTTTGATTATGAAATGGTAGAATCTATACAAAGTACACATGCAGGTTATTATCCAGGAAATACTAAGCTACATCTCCGCGTGTATTTTGATAAGTCAAACAGACGTATCATCCGTGCTGCTGCAGTAGGTAAAAAAGGTGTAGACAAACGTATTGATGTACTCTCAATGGCAATGATGCATAAATTAACTATAGATGAGCTTGTTGAATTTGAAGTTGCCTATGCACCACCTTATAGCAGTCCGAAAGATATCATTAATATGATTGGTTACAAGGCACGTAATAAATAAATAAATAAATATACACAGTCATTCAAATTAGTTATCTGAAAAATAAAAGGCAGAAACATGAAAAAACTCATGTTTCTGCCCTTTTTATGCCTGTATTATGTTCTTTTATAAACCAAACATTTGCGTTATAGGCCCCATCGGCAAGATAATACCTATAATCATTGTCAAAATAATAACAACTATTGTCGTCCACATTAAACCATGACTTGATTGCCCTTTTTTACGTTTTGTAATGGACACTTCCATCAACGCAATCACAGCAACGCCGCAAATCATTTTTAACGTCAATAACATATGTCCACCAGCATCACCTGATGAAAAGGCTTGAATCCAAACCCAAAAACCAGAAATTAAGACTAAAAGCATAAATAATCTTAATAACATATGAATCGGTTTAAAATAAGGTGAAGCACCTTGTTTTTCAGAAAAATTAAAATAAGCTGCAAAGAAAAGGATAATCAATAATACCCAACTTGCAATATGCATATGTAACATCGTATATAACCCCCACACTATTTTTTCTACTATATAAAACAGAAATTATTGGGAATGGCACAATCATCAATTTTTCTAAAAATGATTTTGTAGTCACACCCCGGTATGGATAACTAAGATTGAAAAACTTAGTATAAGCACATGTTCAATTCAGTCATCTTCTACCTAAATAATAAAGAATCTGAGACAACTATTTTATCTCAGTCTCCCTTAATCATACTTAAAATCTTCATACATTTCAAAAAGAATAACTATCAAATTATTATAACTTTTAAAATTATATACATATTTTCCTACTTTTGACGAAATAAAACGCCCGAGACATATTTTAATGACTCGGACGTTTCTTAAATATTAATTATTCAGCAATAAAGTTTGTTAATGTACCAATATTATCGATTGTAACTTTAACTTCATCACCAGGTTGTAAGAATTTTGGTGGGTTCATGCCGGCACCTACACCTGCTGGGGTACCTGTCGCAATGATATCTCCTGGGTGTAACGCTACGAATTTTGAAATTTCTTCAATTAATTCATCAATTTTTAAAATCATTTGACTTGTATTACCGTCTTGACGAATTTCATTGTTTACTTTCGTAACAATATTCACATCTTCAGGTGTTGGCAACTCATCTTTCGTTACGATATAAGGACCAACTGGGCAACCGCCTGTTAAGCTCTTAGAAAGAAAGGCTTGATCTTGTGCGTTTTGCGCTTTACGATCCGTAATATCATTAATAATTGTATAGCCATATACATAATCTAGTGCAAGTGCTTTTGGAATTTTCTCACCGGATTTCCCGATAACAATACCAAGCTCACCTTCATAGTCTAATTGATCTGTAATATCTGTATGATTAGGAATTGTACTATTATCACCTGTTAATGACGACGCTGCCTTCGTAAATACGTATAAACGTTGTACTTCGTGATTTAACTCACTAGCATGTGCTTGGTAATTACGGCCAAATGCAATCACGTTATTCGTTGGTGTAACAGGTGGTAAAAATTCAATATCGCTAAATTGAACTTTATATTCATCGCCTCTGCCGCTATCTTCTGCAGCCACAACTGCTTTACGGACTTGTTCCTGAAAATCGACTGTTTGATTTTCTTGAAGCCCATTCAATAACGTTTTAGGGTGGAATGCACCTTCAGCGAAATCTGCAAACACTTTTTTCAAGTCCCATGCAGCTTCTTCACGTTTAACTTTCACACCATAAGATGTCTGTCCTTCATGTCTGAATGATAAGAATTTCATTCAATATCAGCTCCTCATCTATATCTTATTTCATATTATAACTATATTTACTACTAAATAACAAATAAATAACTAGTATATACAAAAAATTCTGACCATTTCATAATCTACTGAAATTTTGAAATTCAAACAATACATCTGCTAGAACTGACAAATCTTAAGCGTTGTTAGTCCTCAATAGATAGTTGTCCAAATTTGAAGAAATATAAATAACCTTTAACATCTGTTTTTAATATCGTCTCCAAGGTATTACGATAATACTCCATTTGAACTTTATAACGAGACCTTAGTTGTGCACCAATCTCATCATCACTCATGCTACGTCTTCTGTTGAATGCATCAGTCTTGTAGTCCACAAAATAGTACTGTCCATCTTTCACAAAAATTAAGTCAATCATCCCTTGGATAATAGATGTATCATCTAAGTCTTCTTCTTTGCGATCAACTTTCGCTTGATTTACAACAAACGGTAATTCACGATAAATTGCGTCACTATTTGCAATCATTTGATACAAATCGCTGTCGATAAATTGATAAATATCATCAAATTGAATATCTGTCTTCGCATCTTCAGGAATAATATGTTTTTCTATGAGTTGATCTACATGTGCTACAACATCCTTTTGCGACAGTCCTTCTATTTTAAAAGGTAAATGTTGCATTACTGTATGCATGAGTGTTCCGACTTCATTGGCTTTTCTTTTTTTACTATGACTTAAAAATGCTGGTCGTTCATACGAAGTCGTGCCTATACGATACTGCCTCACTCTATCATAATTAGTATCCGATTGTTCCGTTTCAAGTTGACGTTTTAATTCTGACACTGATTGTTTCGAAGGCTTTTCAATCGCATCCTGATATGGATATTCATAGCTTAATTGTTCATGGATTTGTGCTTTCAAAGCATCATTTCCGGTATGAGTCGTCTGAATGTCTTCAATAGAACGTTGTTCATCTGACGACTCGACAATTTCTGAAGCGATATCTTCATAAAATTCTGTATTCAATTGAACATAAGGCTTCATTGCTCGAGGAATGTCGTCAATTGATGACTCAAACCGCAATGTATTCGGTAATGATGATGATTGATATTTGGCTAAAATAGGATAAATCATGTCTATTGGACGTTGTGCTGTAAGTCGATAACTCACTGGCAGATGTGTGTCCGATACAGAAACTTGTTCTAGTTGTATAATTTCTTTTTCATCTTTCACGCGACCAATCAAGAATAACTGCTCTTTCGCACGGGTTAATGCAACATATATCAATCTCATTTCTTCAGAAATCATTTCTTTTTCTGCGATTGCCTTATAGGTTACTGATGATAATGAGGGATAAGATAGTTGACGTTCAATATCATAATAAGTCATCCCTAGACCATAGCTTTGATTTAAGATCACAGGTTGACGTAAGTCATCACGTCTAAATTTGCGTGATAACCCCGAATAAATAACAAATGGGAACTCTAACCCCTTACTACTATGAATGGTCATCATTCTCACAACATCATCATTCGGTCCGACAATATTTTCTTCTCCAAAATCTTTACCGCGCTCTATCAATTCATCTATAAATCGAATAAACTGATACAAACCACGGAAACTAGAATTTTCAAATTCTACAGCTTTATTAAACAAACCGTATAAATTGGCACGACGTCCTTTGCCACCGATAATGCCACTAAAATACTGAATCACATAGTGATCATTATAGAATTTATCAATCAATTGATATACGGGATGACTTTGACTATAGGCTTGGTAGTGTGCGATATCTTTTAGAAAGGCTGCTAGCTTTTCAACCAAAGCCTGCTCCGCTGTGTCATCTACCATATAATGTTTTACAGATTGGTAAAAATAATCATCATTAGGGCTACAAACACGGATTTTAGATAATTCATCTTCCGTAAATTGATATATCACAGAACGCATTAAGCCAACTAAATAAATATCTTGTAATGGATTATCTACTGTTCTTAAAAACGACAAAATCAATTGTACTTCTGTTTGTTCGAAATACCCTTCCTTACTGTTAACATGAAATGGAATATTGTGATCCTTAAACGCCTGTTGAATTTTTCTAGCCTGTCCATAAGACCGCTCTAAAATCACAATATCCTTATAATTCGGTTTACGATATTGCTCAGTTTTCACATCATAAATTTCATGTTCACTCATAATTTTCTCTACTTGTTGAACAATATATTCCGCTTCTTGTTCGGAACCATTTAAGTCGGAACCTGCATCTTCAATTAGCATATTCATTTGTACGTCGTGTGGTCGATCATCAAAAGGCGCACCATAGTATAACTGTGCCGCATCATCATAGACAATCTCACCTACTGCCTCATCCATCATATGTTTGAATAGATAATTGGTGGTCGTTAAGACTTCTTCTCTAGATCTAAAATTCTGAGACAAATCAATACGCATGCCATTTTCTGAGCCATCTAACGTAAAACGCTGGTATTTTCCAATAAATAAGCTTGGATCCGCCTGTCTAAATTTATAAATTGATTGTTTCACGTCACCAACCATAAATAAATTGCCGTCAGACTCATTGCCTCTCTTGATACATGAGATGATTTTTTCTTGAACACGGTTCGTATCTTGATATTCATCCACAAATATTTCTTCAAACTGATTGCGATACATGTCTGCAATTTCCGAAGGTTGTCCCTCAGCATCCATTAACACACGTAATGCAAAGTGTTCGTAATCTGAGAAATCTAAGATATTACGGCTACGTTTTTTCTGATTAAACTGCTCAATCACATCTGACGTTATTCGTGCAAGATATGCGACTCTAGGTGCAAGTCGTTGCATATCTAGTTTTAAATCTTCTGCACTACGGGAGAAGTAATCTTCTTGCACCTTTTCAACCAGTGCCTTATATTGATCATAATATTTTTTCCCATCATCATATGCATCAAGCATCATTTCATTAGCTTCTTTGATTTTTTTATTTTTAGATGGAAAACGTGCTTCAAATTGATGATCAGCAATAATTTGCGTATTGAGTACGCCATCTTCAAGTGCTTGTGCGATAAACCGTCGCTCTTTATCTAATACTGCTACTTGCTTATCCACTTCTTCTAGCATCATGAACAAATCATAACTTTTATTTAAGGCCTCAAGTGCTGAATTCATAAATATCATGGCTAAATCATTCAATAGTTGTAAAAGCGATGCTTGTTGTGTTTCATCCTCATAGGGTTTCGCTAAATGTTGCAACCAATGTAAAGGATCAGGATTAGCGACACTGAAATAATACATTTGCTTAATTGTGCTTCTTAACAAGTCGTCATTTCGATCTGATGAAAGTTGTTCCGTTAAATCTACAAAATGAGGATCCAATATATCATAATGTTGCTCTAATACCTCATCAATTGTTTGTTCTAGCAATAAGATATTCTCCGCTTCACTACTCGTTTTAAAATTAGGGTCAATATCCAACACATCGTAATGCTGTTGTATTAACTTCAAGCAAAAACTATGTAGCGTCGAAATTTGAGCTTGATGTATTTTCACACGTTGATTTTTCAAATGAGCGTTGTCAGGATAATCAATAGAAGCTTCTTGAATACGTTGATCAACACGATGTTTCATTTCACGCGCACTTGCATTCGTAAATGTAACCACTAATAATTTATCTACATCTATTTCATCTTTAATAATACGTTGAATGATACGCTCTACCAATACTGCTGTTTTACCTGAACCTGCCGCTGCAGCAACAAGTACGTCCTGTCCCTTAGCGTAAATACTTCTCCATTGATTATCCGTCCAGCGTGTATCAAGTGGTTTAACTGGGATTTCACTCATTATGACTCATCCTCACTTTCTAACGTAACATCTTGAATTGCTGTAAGTGGATCAATCGATTCATCCACTGTACGATATCTTTTGCTATCTACCATTCCATCCACATGACAGACTGATTTATAATTACAAAAATCACAAGGTAGCGTCTGATTATATTTCATAGGTGCAACTTCAGTATGACCATCCATAATATTAGAAGCTGTTTCAATAAAATTCTGTTTATTATGTTGTATAAGTTTATAAATAGTTGCCTCATCTGCGACTTTACTATTACTTTTAATTTCACCATCTTTTTTTAGTCCTAATGGCACAATGTCAGAATTATAACTTGGTTCCAACCTTGTATCAAAAGCATCTAATACCGTGGCATCACTGTTCAATAAACCACTCAGTTTAAATGACTGTATAAATTCTGAATCTCTATTTTCTTCAGTCAATTGGTTCCACGCCAATTTTATTCGTGGTTCATGTACATGAAAATACAGCAGGCCACCTGGCTTCGTCATATCCGTTAAGCCTAAGCGCGCTTTATTTTGAAGTACAATATCCATATAAGTCATCATTTGCATCTGCATACCATAATACACTTTGGTTAAATCTAACGTTCCACTATGTCTAGACGATTTATAGTCAATGATATTTACAAAACTTTCATCGCCATGTTGATATGTGTCAATACGATCGATTTGTCCACGAATATTAATAGGTACACCTTGTGTCGTTTGTAATGGTGCTGCAAGCAACTCGTTATGATCACGCGGCTTTCTTCTGAAGGCAGCCTCAAAACGTTGTGGTGTAAACTTAGAATGCGTGCCTTGATATTTCAGTGCGGTTAATGTCGTTTCTACGATTGCACCTATCCGTTGTGATAAATAGCGATAATATGCCGTTGAATCTAATAAATTGAACTGAACTTCTGGTAATATCTCACTTAAAGCTTCTGCGGTTAACTTTCGTATTTGTTTTGGATTTAAATTTTTAAAATCACCATTAACTTTCTCAGAAATCAATTTTAATACGCGATGGAAAATATCTCCTAAATCAAAGTTTTCCAATTTGTATTTGGTACGTTCATTTAGCCTTAAACCATGCGATGCAAAATGTTTAAATGGACAAGCCTGATAACCTTCAAATCTCGAGACACTGGCATTAATCGTCTTACCATACAAATCTTGCGCCAATGACTCACTTAATTGGACAGTCTGGTTATCATATGTGAGTGCTGACAATAAATAGTTGAGACCTTCATTTAAGCGCGTATCATCACGCATCACCTGGTAGGTATCTAGCCATGTATCAGCCACGATTTCATCATCAAGCCACGCCTTTAATGATTCAAACAATGCTATTTTCGTTTGATGTGGATGTTCCATTAATTGTAAGGGCTCCGCTTGATGTAGATGTTGTATATTTTGAACTTCTAAATTCGTAAATAGTGCTTGAATTTGCTCTAAGAATGGACTTGGTTCCTTCACATCTCCACTCGTTCCCATTAATGCATAAGAAAACGTGATATTGGCTCTACTACGCGTCATCGCGATATAACATACAAACGCTTCATCCATTTGTAAAATATCTGCAGTCGGGCTTAATTCTATTGCTGCATGTGTTTCAAAGTATTTTTTCTCTTCATCAGTAATCAAACTAGATGCCGTCACAGTTTGTGGTAATACACCGTCATTCATCCCAACTAAATAAACATGTTGTTTGTTATCTACCTTCGCCAAGTCCATTGTTCCTATACTCACTTGGTCTAATGTTTGTGGTATCATGACAAATTCTAATTGCTCAAGCCCAATATCAAATAATTCTAAAAAACGTCCCTTAGACATAGCCTGTTCTCCAAATACAGTGACTACATCGTCCAATGTCTGAATAAAACCATTCCATATTTGATCAATTTCTTCTGCTTCTTTGTGCTGACCATTCACATCTAAGGTGTCGCGTTCAGTCATTAGTTGGCTTGGTAAATCAAAAGATTCCATTGCTTCATAAAATGCAGTCGCAAATTCGATGGCCGTTGTAGCATCATTCATACGGGATTCAAACAGCATAATTTTATCTATGACATCTGTTTTCAATTGAATAACACGTTCAAATGTTGCACGTTCATCATCCGTGAGTGGCTGACGCTTGAGTCCCATTTTTCTAAATTGCTCTATTTCAAAAAATTGATGGTCTAACCAGCGTTTTCCATAAATGCCACGTTCTAACACAAAGTTTTCTAAAATATCTATGAGATAATTACTATCTTTAAATTTTTTAGATAACACGTTCGTTTTAAATAAACGCATTAACGGGTCAAAGTTCCAGCCCGTTTGAATCACTTCAATGAGTGAACGAATAGTTTCCATAACTGGATGATGTGTCATTGAAGCCTTCACATCAATATGATATGGAATGTCATATTGCGGTAATATCGATTCCATTAAATAAGCATAGGACTCATCGCGATATAAAATTGCAATATCCTGAAAACGTCGTCCTAGCTCACGATTTTCTCGCAAAATACGACGCGCAACTTCATTGATTTCTTCTCGCATTCCAGATGCTTCAAGTACTTTGATATCACCATGTGCCGTAATAGGTTCGAATTGCAATGCATTAAAATGCTGTTCTAAATGTTTTAAGTCTGCATTTTCAAATCTTTGTACTTTATCAAAACGTTGAATATTTAATTCTAATTTCAATTCATTCGCAATGCTTTCAATATGCGACAATGATTCAGATGGTTTTCTAAATAAGCTGAATAAATCTTTATCGCCATCAGTAGTTAACACGACTGTAACTTTCTTAGCATATTGAACGAGATGTTGAATGATTTGATATTCCAATGTTGAAAAGTTATGGAAGCCATCAATGTAAATTTCAGCACGTTTGAGCCATTCAGATTGATTCATCATTGATATGAAGCGTTGCAAACTATCCTCTGTAGAAACATACTCCCCTTTAATACGATCTTCTAAATGTTTATAAACGAGTGCGATATCTTGTAATTTGTGTTTCGTTCTAGTTTGTAATTCATTTTCTGCAATATATGTTTCTAATTGTTCAGGTGAGACTGCATATTTTTTAAAATCTTGTATTTGTTCATACAGTTTTTCACTAAAGCCATAATACTTCACTTGAGAACGATAAAGTTTCAGCTCTGATTGGTGCTGTTGTATGATGTCATATATCATCATCTCTGTACCTGATTTAGACAATGATTGCTCCATTAAACCGCCAACTTCTTGGAAAATACGGTGACTTAAGCGTTCAAAGTGTAACACCTCAGTTCTCAAACTACCGTTTAAAGTTGCATCATTTACAAATGCTTGCTCTAATTGAAACGTATTCTGTGTAGGCGCAATTAAAATAATCGGATCACCTAAGGGATTTTCACGCATCTTCTGTTTAATTTCATCGATGATTGCTCTGGATTTTCCAGTTCCTGCTCTGCCAATATAAGCATTTAATTCCATAATATACGCCAACTCCTTTGACTCACATTTTAACACATAACATGTCATGTTACGTCATTTCATGAAGTACTTCTTCATGCCTCTTTATGCAACCAAAAAAGACGAAACACTTATTTCAATAAGCATTTCGTCTCGCATAGATTATATTTTATTTTTCATAATTTGTATCTGGATTAAAGCCAAATTTCATTTCATTAAGTGGCCAGAAACTAAATGATACTTTACCCACTACTTGGTCTTCATCAATCAAGCCAAATGAACGACTATCCTTGCTGACTTCACGATTGTCTCCGAGCACAAGTAATTTACCTTTTGGAATTTTATTTTTCCCATCAACTTGATTAAGATCTTTCGTTTTAAAACTTCCTGTAATGTAATTTACTTGCTTATGCTTTTCATTATAATCTAAATACGGCTCTTTAACTTTTTTACCGTTAACAAATAACTGATCATCTTTATATTGTACGTTATCACCTGGTGTACCGATGATACGTTTTACATAATCATTCTCTTTTGTAGCATGGAAGACGATTACGTTACCTTTTTCCAGTCCTTTAAATTTTTGGCTAAATAAATTTACGATTACGCGTTCACCATCTTTTAATGTAGGATCCATGGAATCACCTTTAACTGTATACGGTTTTGCTACAAAGTTAACAATCAGCGCGACCAAAGCAACTGCAACAGCAATGGATATAATCCATTCGACTATTTCTTTTCTCAATTTTTACACCTCATCTATTTAATTGAAATTCACTGTAAATGTTTTAAACGGATAATATCTCAAACTGATATTTCCAATAATATCTGCTTTATGTACAAAACCAAATGTCCTTGAATCTTGCTTAAGACGACGTTGATCATTTAGTACAAAGTAAGCATTCGGTGGAATAATATCGCCTTCAGAGTGTTTGATATCTCTCAGTGATAAATCATCGATACCTTTATTAGCATAATTTTCTTTCACCTGTTTGTCATCCCTATATAGCGTTCCATTTTTGAATGCAATGGATTGACCAGGTTTGCCAATAATTCTACTAAAATAAATTTTATTTCCGTTACGATACATAATCATATCATTATTATCTAACAAATCAAATGTTGTTTTAATTTTATTGATAATAATACGATCACCTTGCTTTAAACTAGGGCTCATATTTTGATTTTTAACGACTGATCCAGTCACTAAGAAAGCCTGAATCAACAGTACTATAATAATCGCTAGTATTATCAAAATCAAATGTTTTAATATTTTTCGCAAGTTGTCACTCCTTTGACGTATGCATAAAATGTTGCTCGAGTTTTCTACCAATAATCCAAACGACAATAATCACACTTGCAACGATAACTAATCGTAACGGACTAGAAAATAGCGAAGTAATATCTTTACCTAACCAACCGACAAGGCCAATCATTATAAATTTGGACGCAAGTAGGACAATTAAATATGCACGCGCTTTAATATGCGACAAACTTGCTACGATATTAACCAATGCACTCGGTGTAAACGGAAAACACATCAAAATAAAAATAGGTATGACGCCCCTACGATCGATAAAATGAATTAACCGTTGAACCGAATTGCGACGCTGAATTTTTTTCATATATTTCGTATGTGTCAGTTTTCTAAAACATAAGAAAACCATAAAACTACCTATAACCGTTCCTGACCACGCCAACAAAGTCCCAATGAACCAACCATACGCATTGACATTAACAACAACAAATACAATGATTGGTAAAATCGGAATAAAAGCTTCAATAAAAGGTAATAAAAAAGCTACTATGTAACCTAAATTGCCAAACATTTCGACCCATTGCTGCACTTGTGTTTCTGTCATCGTACCAATCCTCACACTGTCTATTCAACTTAATTATAAGTGTAAAGTTGCTATTTTAAAACTATAAACTATTCAGCACAATATAAATCAGTCTTAAGAACGAACTTTCTCAATCTATATAGCACTACCTATAACATAATTAATTACTATGTGCAGATTCGATTCAGCAATATAACACATATAACCCGAGACATCCACATGTCCCGGGTCATATTATTCTCATATTAAAATGATATATTCATTTGGATTACAAACGTTTTTCTAGTGCTTCTTTTTTATCTTCGAATCCAGATTTACCTAATAATGCAAACATATTTTGTTTATATGCTTCTACACCTGGTTGGTTGAATGGATTCACACCTAATTGATATCCGCTCATTGCACACGCTAATTCAAAGAAATAAACGACATAACCGAATGTTTCTTCATCAAGACGTGGGATGTTTAGAACGATATTAGGAACGCCACCATCAGTATGTGCTAATAATGTACCTTCGAATGCTTTCGTGTTAACTTCATCGATTGTTTTACCAGCAAGGTAGTTTAAACCGTCTAAGTTGTCACTGTCTTCTTCAATCGTAATGTCATGTTTTGGATTATTTACTTTAACTACTGTTTCGAATAAGAAACGACGACCTTCTTGCACATATTGTCCAAGTGAATGTAAGTCAGTAGTGTAATTAGCGCTAGAAGGATAAATACCTTTATAATCTTTACCTTCAGATTCGCCGAATAATTGTTTCCACCATTCATTGAAATATTGCATCGAAGGTTCATAGTTAATCAACATTTCAGTGTCATAGCCTTTTGCATATAACACATTACGGATTGTTGCATATTGATAAGCAATGTTATCTTCTAAGTTCTCTGATGACAATTCTTCACGTGCTTTCGCTGCACCTGACATCATTGCTTGAATGTCAATGCCTGCTACCGCAATTGGTAATAAACCAACAGCTGTTAATACAGAATAACGGCCACCGATATCATCTGGTACTACAAATGTTTCATAGCCCTCATTTGTTGCTAATTGTTTCAAGGCACCTTTTTCTTTATCAGTTGTTGCGAAAATACGCGCTTTTGCTTCTTCTTTACCATATTTATTTTCTAAAAGTTGCTTAAATAATCTGAACGCAACTGCAGGTTCTGTAGTAGTACCAGATTTTGAAATAACATTGACTGAGAAATCTTTGCCATCTAAGTACTGTACTAATTCTTGTGTATAGCTTGATGATAAGTGATTACCTACAAAGACAATTTCAGGGTATTCATCGCTATTTCTAAATGATGACGTTAACATTTCTATTGCTGCACGTGCACCTAAATATGAACCGCCAATACCGATTACTACGAATACATCTGAATTTTCTTTAACACGTTTCGAAGCTTCTAATATACGTGAAAACTCTTCTTTATCATAATCAACAGGAAGATCAATCCAACCTAAGAAGTCACTGCCAGCACCTGTGCCTTCATGAATCGTTTTATGAATTGATTTAACGATATCTTTTTGTTGTTGTAATTCATGTTCGCCGAAAAATTCTAAAGTTTTGCCATAATCTAATTGAATATGAGTCATTTTGAATTGCCTCCATTTTTTTATTTAATATTATTTTACTAAGTTTATTTTGAGTATTCAAACAACTAGCCTAGTTATTATTAAAAATAATCATATCTACTTATCGTACTCACCACATCCCACACTTTTTACATTTAATTTTTATACAAAAACAAATCATCCCAAAATTACATAAACACCTTTGTTACAGAACAAAAAATATCAACATTACACATTCACCTTGCACATTTTTGCATATTTATGTATTAAAATGGTTTTATTTTCATTTTTAATCTGCTATAATCATTTTTAACAAATCCATAAAACAAATTTTAAAAACTATCAATTGAGGTGGAACTATGAAAGATAAAATTGTATTAGCATATTCTGGCGGTTTAGACACAAGTGTTGCAGTTAAATGGTTAATTGATAAAGGCTACGATATCGTCGCTTGTTGTTTAGATGTCGGTGAAGGCAAAAATTTGGAATTAGTACATCAAAAAGCATTAGATATGGGCGCAATTGAATGCCATATCATCGATGCAACAGAAGAATTCAGCCAAGATTTCGTGGCGTATGCGATTAAAGGTAATTTGATGTATGAAGGTATGTATCCCTTAGTTTCTGCATTATCAAGACCATTGATTTCTAAAAAATTAGTAGAAATCGCAACAAAAACAAATGCAATAGGTATTGCACATGGTTGTACTGGTAAAGGTAATGACCAAGTACGTTTTGAAGTAGCCATTAAAGCACTCGACCCAGATTTAAAAGTATTTGCACCTGTAAGAGAATGGGCTTGGAGTCGTGAAGAAGAAATAGATTATGCTATAAAACATAATATTCCTGTACCAATTCAACATGATTCTCCTTATTCAATTGACCAAAATTTATGGGGAAGAAGCAATGAATGCGGTATACTCGAGGATCCTTATGCTGCGCCCCCTAAAGATGCCTTTGATTTAACACGTGAATTGGAAGACGCACCTGATGAAGCCGAAGAAATTGTACTTTCGTTTGAAAAAGGTATACCAACCGCTTTAAATGGTACATCTTATCAGTTAAGTGAATTAATATTATTGCTGAATAAGCAAGCAGGTAAACATGGTATTGGTAGAATTGATCATGTAGAAAACAGATTGGTTGGCATTAAATCTAGAGAAGTATATGAAACCCCTGCAGCTGAAGTTATTATTAAGGCACATAAAGCACTTGAAACGATTACGTTAACGAAAGATGTGGCACATTTTAAACCTGTAATCGAGAAACAATTTTCCGAACAAATTTATAACGGGCTTTGGTTCTCTCCATTAACAGACAGCTTAAAATTATTCGTGGATAGTACACAGGAACACGTTTCTGGTGACGTACGACTCAAACTTTACAAAGGTAACGCTACAGTCAACGGTAGACAGTCCCCTTATACACTTTATAATGAGCAATTAGCAACATATACAAAAGAAGATGCATTTAATCAAGCATCAGCCGTTGGATTCATAGATATCTTTGGTTTACCGACTAAGGTAAATGCGATGTTGCACGGTGGTTATAATCATGAGTAGTAAAGCATGGGGTGGCAGATTTAGTGCACAACCAGAAGCATGGGTCGATGCATTTAATGCATCAATAAACTTCGATAAAACACTGATTGAATATGATGTACAAGGTAGTATCGCACACGCTACCATGCTAGCAAATCAAGACATCATTTCAGAAGCAGATTGTAAACAGATTATTGATGGTTTAAACGCAATACTAGTTGATTATCAACATGGCAATCTAGCTTTAGACGAATCACTTGAAGATATACATTTAAATATCGAACACGAACTTATCAAACGTATTGGGGATGCTGGAGGAAGACTACACACAGGACGAAGCAGAAATGATCAAGTTGCGACAGACATGCATTTATATACAAAATCAGAAGTGAATACTTTAATTGCATTAATCACTTCATTTCAAAAAACAATTGTTAATATTGCGGAAGCACATATTGATACAATTATGCCTGGTTATACGCATTTGCAAAGAGCACAACCTATTTCATTTGCGCATCATATACTCACTTACTATTGGATGCTCGAACGTGACAAATCACGTTTTCAGGATAGTTTAAAACGTATAGATATATCTCCACTTGGCGCTGCTGCCTTGAGTGGTACAACATATCCTATTGACCGTCATGAAACACAAAAGTTATTAGACTTTAGCGCATTTATGAAAACAGTATAGATGCTGTAAGTGATAGAGATTATATCGTAGAAACGTTACACAATATCTCTTTGACGATTGGTTCACTTATCAAGATTTGCAGAAGAAATTATATTTTGGTCATCTACTGAAGCAAATTTTATTACACTATCGGATACATTTTCTACGGGGTCATCTATTATGCCACAGAAAAAGAATCCTGATATGGCAGAATTGATTAGAGGTAAAGTTGGCCGTACATCTGGTCATTTAATGAGTATGCTCATGACATTAAAGGGGTTACCTTTGGCTTACAATAAAGACATGCAAGAGGACAAAGAAGGATTATTTGATGCAATTCACACTTTAAAAGGATCACTCCGCATCTTTGAAGGCATGATAGATACGATGACAATCAATGTAGACCATTTGAAACAAACAGTCCATAATGACTTTTCCAATGCTACTGAACTCGCGGATTATCTAGTGAATAAAGGTGTGCCATTCAGATCTGCACATGAGATTGTTGGTAAACTTGTGCTTTGGGCAATACAACACAATGTATATTTATTAGATGTACCATTAGCACAATACCAAAAAGCATCTCAATTCATAGAATCAGACATCTATGACTATTTAACACCACAAAATTGTATTAATCGTCGCGTCAGTTATGGTTCTACGGGACAAGCAGCAGTCAGACAACAATTAGCAATAATCAAAGAAAATTTAGCATAACACAATGCAATTCGGCACTGGATAGGTATATCTAAACATACCTTATTCAGTGTCTTTATTTTGTTTTAGTTCAAATAGCTACAATTTTTTAACAGATGTTTTGTTAATGAGACGAAAAAAATGTAATTCGAAAATTAATTTTATTTAGTTTGAATTATAATATTGTAAATTCTATTTTCAACATATCCCTTTTTATGTAAGGTAAAGTTATATTTCAGATTAAGGAGTGACATCATTATGAATCATGCAAATAAAGTCATCGCCACAACATTGGCAACGATTACATTAACTGGTCTTTGTACTACTACAATTGAGGCGAGTGGCCCGAGTGGCCATGGTAACAACAATGCCCAACACAATGTTAATACTTCAAACCAACAAAATGGTAACTCAAGTCAAGCTCACGGTAATCAAAAGAAAATACATAATCTAACTGGTGAAAAATTTACAACTATTGCGCATAGAGGTGCGAGCGGTTACGCACCTGAACATACTTTTTTCTCATATGATAAAAGCCATAATGCTATCGGTGCATCTTATATCGAAATCGATTTACAAATGACTAAAGATGGACATCTCGTTGCTATGCATGATGAAACTGTCGATAGAACAACGAATGGTACTGGAAGAGTCGATCAATACACACTTAAAGAGTTGAAAAAGCTTGATGCGGGTAGTAAATTCAATGCGCAAAACCCACAATATGCCAATTCAAATTATAAAGGTGCTAAAATACCAACATTAGATGAAATTCTAAATCGCTATGGTACAGACGCTAATTATTATATCGAAACAAAATCACCAGATGTTTATCCAGGCATGGAAGAAAAATTATTAAATACTTTGGAAAAACACCAATTATTAAATAATAATTCGTTAAAAAATGGACATGTACTCGTTCAATCATTTTCAAAAGAAAGTTTACTCAAAATGCAAAAACTAAATCCAGCAGTGCCACTTATTCGCCTATTGGATAAAGGTGAATTAACAAGTATGACACAACAGAACTTTAATCAAATCAGACAATACGCTATAGGTGTCGGCCCTGAATATACAGATTTGACTAAACAAAATGTTAAAAATCTAAAAAAAGCTGATTTACTCGTGCATCCATTTACTGTCAATGAGCCAGCAGATATGAAACGATTGAATGAATATGGTGTTGATGGTGTGTTTACAAATTATCCTGATGTATACAAACAGATTATTAGTGAAAATGAGCAACAACATAAGCATAAATAAAAGCGCATGCTAATCTAGAGAGACTATTATAAACGTCCAACTAATTATACAAAAAGACCTTCATTCCTATTTTCATAAGAATGAAGGTCTTTTTAAATTGCTGAATTCGTTTATTTTAAATTATGCCCAACCACGGTAACGCGCTGCTTCTGCAGTACGTTTAATACCAACAATATATGCCGCTAAACGCATATCAATTTTTCTGTTTTGAGCTAATTCATAAATAGTATCAAATGCAGTCGTTAATTTTTCACGCATTTTCGTGTTAACTTCTTCTTCTGTCCAATAATAACCTTGATTATTTTGTACCCATTCGAAGTATGACACTGTTACACCACCAGCACTTGCTAGTACGTCTGGTACAAGTAAAATATCACGTTCAGTTAAAATACGTGTTGCAACTGGTGTCGTTGGACCATTTGCTGCCTCAACAACGATACCTGCTTTAATATCATGTGCATTATCTTCAGTAATTTGATTTGCAATTGCTGCAGGTACTAAAATATCACAGTCGATTTCAAACAATTCTTTATTTGAAATTGTTTCATCAAATAAATTCGTTACAGTACCGAAACTATCTCTTCTATCTAATAGATAGTCAATGTCTAAACCTTCTGGATCGTGTAAAGCACCATAAGCATCTGAAATACCAACAATTGTTGCACCCATGTCATACAAGAATTTTGCTAAGAAACTACCAGCATTACCAAATCCTTGAATCACAATACGTGAACCTTTAAGATTTAAACCTCTTCTTTGTGCTGCTTGTTCAATCGCAATTACCACACCTAATGCTGTAGCACGATCGCGTCCTTGTGAACCACCGAGTACGATTGGTTTACCAGTGATAAATCCTGGAGAATTAAATTTATCTAAAGAACTATACTCATCCATCATCCATGCCATGATTTGAGAGTTAGTAAACACGTCTGGTGCCGGAATATCTTTTGTAGGTCCTACGAATTGAGAAATTGAGCGCACATATCCACGAGATAAACGTTCTACTTCATGAATACTCATTTGACGAGGATCACAAACGATACCACCTTTACCACCACCATATGGTAAATCAACGATACCGCACTTCAATGTCATCCACATTGATAATGCTTTTACTTCTTCTTCGTCAACATCTGGATGGAAACGTACGCCACCTTTTGTTGGTCCAACTGCATCGTTATGCTGTGCACGATAACCTGTAAATGTTTGAACAGTACCATCATCCATACGTACTGGTATTCTTACTTGTAGGAAACGCAATGGTTCCTTTACTAAATCGTACATCCCATCGTCAAACCCCAGTTTATGCAATGCTTCTTTAATAATTTGTTGCGTAGAAGTAACTAAATTATTATTCTCAGTCATGATTCATTTCGCCTCTTTTTCGTTACTAATGATTTCGCTTTCATGCTAATTGTAACATAAGATTCACCTTTTTAAAGAGTTTTCAAAACATATGTTACAGAAGTGTGAATTTATTTAAAAACACTTCTTACTTTATCTAATGCAAAGTCTAATTCTTCTTTAGAAATAATAAGCGGTGGCGCAAATCGGATTACAGTATCATGTGTTTCTTTACATAATAAACCTTGCTCTTTTAAAGCTTCACAATAAGGTCTTGCATTCTCATTTAATTCAATACCGATAAACAATCCACGACCTCTTACTTCTTTAATTGAAGGATGGTCAATCTTTTGTAATTCTTCTTTAAAATAATTCCCTAATTCTAATGAACGACCTGGTAAATCTTCATCCACAATAACATCTAATGCTGCATTTGATACAGCACATGCTAATGGGTTACCACCAAATGTAGAACCATGAGAACCTGGTGTAAATACGCCTAGAACTTCTTCATCTGCAAGTACTACAGAAATTGGTAGTACACCACCGCCTAATGCTTTCCCTAAAATATATACATCTGGTTGAACGTCATCCCAATCCGTTGCAAATAACTTACCAGAACGTCCTAATCCTGCTTGAATTTCGTCAGCAATAAATAATACATTATGCTCATCACAAAGTGCTCTGATTTCTTTTAAGTAGCCTTCTGGTGGCACATTAATACCAGCTTCACCTTGGATTGGTTCGATTAAAATTGCAGCAGTATTTTCGTTAATTGCTTCTTTAACAGCGTCGATATCACCAAAATCTACTTTACGGAATCCATCTAATAATGGACCATATCCACGTTGATATTCTGGTTCAGATGATAACGATACAGGTGCCATTGTACGACCATGGAAGTTACCATTGAAAGCAATAATTTCTGCTTGATCTGGAGCTATGTTTTTAACATCATATGCCCAACGACGCGCAGCTTTTAATGCAGTTTCTACTGCTTCTGCACCTGTGTTCATTGGTAATGCTTTTGATTTTCCAGAAAGTTTGCAGATTTTTTCATACCATTCACCTAAGTTGTCACTGTGAAAAGCTCGAGAAACTAATGTCACTTTATCGGCTTGATCTTTCAAAGCTTGAATTATTTTCGGATG
>Ga0209547_100078_pt1 | contig 24729 bp, 24 predicted proteins | sample UppTromicrDC3115_FD_185843 | JGI IMG/M metagenome (GOLD analysis project Ga0209547, IMG submission 185843) | Upper troposphere microbial communities from Oklahoma, USA - DC3-115 (SPAdes) (version 2) | ecosystem: Environmental > Air > Outdoor Air > Unclassified | place: USA: Oklahoma | collected...
TACGCACCACCCCGTCAGTAGCTGAACAGGAGGGACAGCTGATAGAAACAGAAGCCACTGGAGCACCTCAAAAACACCATCATACACTAAATCAGTAAGTTGGCAGCATCACCGTAGCGGCGTTTTCCCCTTTTCATCTCCGCGCGGAACATGAATCACGATACTGGCGTCTTTGCTAAAACGCGAATCCAGAGCGTTTGTCAGCAAAATAACAGGGATCCCCAGCCGTCTTGCTTCACGCAGCGTTGTCAGTCCTTCCCGGTGTGCGGATTTTTGCGCCATCATGATCAATACATCACCACGCTGAAGCGCGATCAGTTGCTCGGCAAGGCCAATACCAGTACGGTTTAGCGCCGTGGCGGGTAAGCCAATACGATTGAATAACCGTGCAGTATAGTCCGCCAGAATACCCGAAGCGCCAATGCCAAAAATAACAACTTGCCGCGCCTGCACCAGCATGGCTACCGCTTGTGCAAGCGCATGGCGGTTTTCAGGCTCTGACAGGACATTACAGGTATACAAATGCCCTTCAAGAACAAAATCGATTGCGGTGTTAACATCACTCGTCAAGTTACTCACCGTCGTAGACATCTTTTCGCTGGAACTAAGAGCAGGACCAAGCCACTGTTCCAGAGTGCGTTTCAGATCTCGTAGCCCCGCAAACCCCAGGGCCTGTATAGCCCGAATCACTGTGGCATCAGAAGTGTTCAATGTGGTCGCAATTTCCATCGCCGTTTGCTCGAGTACCACTTCACGATGTTCATTAATGTAGCTGGCGACGGCTCTTAACCCAGGCGTTAACTGACTCGCGCGAGTACGAAAACGCTCACCAAAAATATCAACTCGTGTTTTGTCTTTCTGAATCATTTGGCCTCCGGTAGAGGTCGCCCTGCAATTTGTGATTGTATCTGCGCGGCTATCAGCCCCAGCGATGCAAAGGAGTTAGAAATCGCCTCTTCACGAGAAATCAGCACATAGCGCCCGGAACGACAGGCCGTCAGAAACTGACACCATCCCGGCATGACTTTTTCCATTGCTGCCAGCTCATCCTGAGGTTTACCACCGGTGTCACCACGCCAGGTTGCAAAAACAAAATCGGCATCCAGTTCAGGCAAACGCTCCGCGCTCACATCCATTCGCCCACCTTCAGGAATGCTCTCAATCAGCGGCGGAAAGCGAAAACCAGCATCGCGTAATACACGCCCCAGCGAATGATAGCTATGCATCACATTAATTTTTCCCTGATTTGCCTGAATCACCGATACCGTTATTTTTTGGCTGTCCAGCGTCGCCTTCAGCGCATTGATTTGTGCCTGATAGCGGCGTTCAAGTATCGCCAGCCGCGCCTGCGTTCCTGTAAGTTCTGCCAGCTTGCGGTAGATTTCTGGCGCGCCCCCTTTGAGATGATCAATGCTCACCGTGGGCGCAATTTTTTCCAGTTGTTCAATGGGCGTATTACGGGTCGGTTCTGTGATGATCAGATCAGGCTTTGCCGCCACAATCGCTTCAATATCAATATCAGCAGTTCCAATAAAGGCTATCGATGAATTATCGAAGTCGACGCCTGTTAGTAACGCGCCTGATCGAATGAAATGGCTACCATCAGGCCGTGTTCGCCCGTGGCTGGCGACAGGAGGTACACCGAGCTCAATCAGAGGAATAGTGATATCAAGGTCGTGTAAAGAGACAATTCTCTTTGGATGTGCAGGAACAGTGACTTTGCGCCCTAAATCATCAGTAAAGACCTGAACCGGTTCTGTTGCACGGGCAAAAAATGACAACAGTATCAGCAGAGAAAAAAATAAACGCATATAACTCCCGTTAAAAACTGTTCCTGCGTTGCCAGAGCAGTAGTAAAAAGAATGGTCCACCAATCAGTGAAATAATGATGCCGGCTGGCAGTTGCAAAGGCAAAAAAGCCAAACGACCAATGCTATCCGCCAGGATAACTAATAACGCCCCCGATACTGCGCTCCCCAGCAGTAATGTCGTCTGCCCGCCACGCAGAATAAAACGTGATATATGCGGTGCTATCAATCCGACAAAACCGATGTTACCAACACATGAAACGCAGACAGCTGTCAGGATTATTGGTGCGGCTACACGCAATAACGCCAGACGGGAACTATTCACACCTAACCCGGTTGCAATCTGATGACCAAGCAGAGCGATATCCGCAGTCCGGGCGGTGAACAGCAATAAAAGAGCGGCTGGCACCATCCAACAGGCTGAAATACCGACTAACATCCAGTTGGCTGCATGAAGGCTTCCCGATAACCACATCAATGCAGTTTGTACATCACGAACATCTGCTGTGGTCATAAATACACCGATCCCGGCGGCGAAAAACCAGGACACGCCAATGCCTATCAGAACAAATCGCGGGCGAGAAATATCGCGCGCGCAAAAAATCACGATTAAAGCAACCAACAAGCCACCAGCAAGACCAGCCACTGGACGCCAGAACATTCCCAGCATTGGAAACTGGAAAATCAGCCACAGCACAGCCACGCTACATCCTTCTTTAACGCCGATTAAACCGGGATCGGCAAGGCCGTTACGCGCAATGGATTGCATTGCGGCTCCTGCCATACCTAACATGGCCCCGCATAGCAATGCCATGATGACTCTTGGCAAGCGGATATCCTGCACAATATAACGTGCGTCTGTACTTACGTTTTCTGGAGCAAACAACGCTCGCCCGACTTCCGATGCCGGGACGGAGAAAGTGCCATGCATCAAACCGAATATCAGTATTCCAACCACAAACAGAGACAGCCCACTAAGCAACAGCAGATTTTTAGGGCGCACCAGTGTCGAAAACTTACCAACACGTAGTGGGCGTAGTCCGACGTTCATTATCCGACTCATTTGAACATCCTCGTCGCCATAATGACAAAAACGGGCGCACCAACTAACGCCGTCATGACACCGGTCGCTAACTCATGGGGCGTGAAAAGCGTCCGGGCAATAATATCTGCCAGTAATAACAAAAGGGCACCGACACAAGCTGAAAGAGGTAGCAGAACGCGCAGATCCGTTGATACCAGGCACCTGACAATCTGCGGTACTAGCAAGCCGACAAAACCAATGGGGCCAGCTATCGATACGGCAGCACCGCAAAGCAACGCGATCGCGATCAAAGTGAATGTCCGCGTGCGTAGTACCGAGACACCCAGCCCCTGCGCCATACGATCGCCCAGTGCCAACATGTTAAGAGAGGGAGCACGGTAAAGGGCTAATACAAATCCCCCCAAAGAAAACCAGGCGGACGTACCAAGCGTCGCCCAATCCTGCCCCGCTAAATCACCTGCTAACCATGTCCGCATCGCCAGCAACGTTTGCTCGTCAAGAATCAGGATTGCAGCCGTTATTGAGGAAACAAACGCCGATAGCGCCACGCCGCATAAAGTAACTTTCATTGGCGTTAACCCTGAACGCCCTGCGGAGGAAAGCAGCAATATCAACAGGAACAATAACGCGCCTCCCGCAGATGCCAGCAGTGGGCGCCCAACAGGAAAGGCCAGTCCAAGTGCGCTGGCGGCAACGACAGCCAGGGCGGCGCCGGCATTTAAGCCTAAAATATGTGGCTCCCCCAATGGGTTACGAATGACAGCCTGCAACAAAGCACCAGCAACGCCAAGAGAAGCACCAGTCAGCAATGCTGCCGCTAAACGCGGCAAACGGAGTCTTACAATTACGTTGTGATCGAAGTTTTGCGGTTCAAAATGAAGAAATGCCTGCAACACCGTTTGTGGTGCAATAAATCGGGCACCAATCCCTGGATATACCACGCATCCCACCAGCAGTAAGGCGAAGAAAAATACAGTAACCAGCCCCGCGCGCATCATACTTTTTCTACACCACGAAACGGCATGAAAAACGGTTTCCCCGTCAGAGGATTTATTGATGCGTGAACATCAACGTCAAAGACAGCTTTTACCAGCTCAGGCGTGCAATGCTCCCCCTCATTCAATACACGCACCACTTTTCCCTGGCGTAAAAATATCAACGTATCACCATAATTCACGGCAAAATTCAGATCATGCAACACCACGACGACTGTACGCCCGTGATGACGCGTTAAATCATGTAATAACTCAAGAATTTCAACCTGATAACGTAAATCAAGCCAGGTTGTGGGTTCATCCAGCAGGATATAAGGCGTCTTTTGCGCCAACACCATCGCAATCCAGCATCGCTGGCGCTGCCCACCAGAGAGTTTTTCAACCGGTAAATGTGCAAACTCCTGCGTACCGGTTAATTTCAGTGCCTCTTCTACCGCCTGTTCGTCGGCGTCGCTCCATTGACGTATGAAATTTTGCCAGGGAAAGCGCCCACGCGACACCAGTTCATAAACGGTTAAGCCCTCTGGCAATAATGGCGACTGCGGCAAGATCCCAAGTCTGCGGGATAACTCTTTCGTTGGTTGCTCGTGAATCGCTTTACCATCCAGCAATATCGAGCCGCCCATGGGTTGCAAGATACGTGCAATGGTGCTGAGCAACGTCGACTTTCCACAACCGTTTGCCCCAACCAGAACGGTCATTTTTTCTGTGGGAACGGAGAAAGAAACACCATCAACAATGATTTTCTTGTGATACCCGGCAGAAACATTGTCGAGGATCAGCCCCTGCCCTTTTGCGTTATGTGCCACGTGTACGCCAACTTAATCAAAAATAAACAAAAATAAAACTCATTCTCCTTTGAGAGTTTGACGCCACAAAATGTAGTAGTCAAGGAGTTAAAAACCATATAAAAACAAGGTAAATAACACGTGAAATATTATTTAAAATAAAAATTAAAATATTAAATATTAACTAGTTAAGAACAATCAGGTTGCATTAAATCATCGTAAAAACACATGTAGCATTTTTTTGTCATTTCTCATTTACTACTACATCACCACATGTTTGAATGATTCTCAATTACATATCCGGTGATGAAATAACAAACGGATAGTGCTTAGTGAGCAACAAGAAACAATTTTCACTCGCGACAATCCGCGAGTTTTTGGGATAACAGACTAAATGGCTAAGTTCACACCTTCATTCTCAGGAGTCAAAGGTCGGGCGCTCTTTTCACTGCTCTTTGCGGCACCGATGATTCATGCAACCGACACTGTAATGACCAAAGATGGCGAAACAATCACTGTTACAGCGGATGCAAATACCGCAACTGAGGCTACCGATGGTTATCAACCTCTGAGCACCTCCACGGCGACATTAACCGATATGCCAATGCTGGATATTCCGCAGGTGGTCAATACGGTTAGCGATCAAGTACTGGAAAATCAGAATGCGACGACGCTGGATGAGGCGCTTTATAACGTCAGTAACGTGGTACAGACCAATACATTAGGTGGGACTCAGGATGCTTTTGTACGCCGTGGGTTTGGCGCAAACCGGGATGGCTCGATCATGACCAACGGTCTGCGAACCGTACTTCCTCGCAGCTTCAACGCCGCAACAGAACGTGTGGAAGTGCTAAAAGGCCCGGCCTCCACGCTGTATGGCATTCTCGATCCTGGCGGACTGATTAACGTCGTGACAAAGCGCCCGGAAAAAACATTCCATGGTTCTGTCTCAGCCACGTCCTCCAGTTTCGGTGGTGGCACCGGGCAACTTGATATCACAGGCCCCATTGAAGGCACTCAGCTGGCATACCGCCTGACGGGGGAAGTGCAGGATGAAGATTACTGGCGGAATTTCGGTAAAGAGCGCAGTACATTTATTGCCCCATCACTCACCTGGTTTGGTGATAATGCAACAGTAACCATGCTCTATTCCCATCGGGATTATAAAACGCCGTTCGATCGTGGAACGATTTTCGACCTTACGACGAAACAGCCCGTAAACGTTGATCGAAAAATACGTTTCGACGAACCGTTTAATATTACAGATGGTCAGTCCGATCTGGCGCAACTCAACGCAGAATATCATCTCAATAGCCAGTGGACAGCGCGCTTTGATTACAGCTACAGCCAGGATAAATACAGCGATAATCAAGCTCGCGTTACCGCGTATGATGCAACGACAGGAACACTGACACGGCGTGTTGATGCAACTCAGGGATCTACCCAGCGTATGCATTCTACTCGTGCGGATCTGCAAGGGAATGTTGATATTGCTGGATTCTATAATGAAATTTTGGGTGGGGTGTCATATGAATATTATGATCTTCTGCGCACAGATATGATTCGCTGTAAAAATGCTAAAGATTTCAATATTTATAATCCTGTTTATGGCAATACCAGCAAATGCACAACGGTCTCGGCGTCGGACAGCGATCAGACGATCAAACAGGAGAGCTACTCAGCGTACGCACAGGACGCACTCTATCTGACCGATAACTGGATTGCCGTCGCCGGGATCCGCTATCAGTATTACACGCAGTATGCGGGTAAAGGCCGCCCTTTTAATGTCAATACTGACAGTCGCGATGAACAATGGACTCCCAAACTGGGGTTGGTCTACAAACTTACGCCATCGGTATCCTTATTTGCTAATTATTCGCAAACATTTATGCCGCAATCGTCAATTGCCAGCTACATTGGCGATCTTCCACCGGAATCATCTAATGCTTACGAAGTCGGGGCAAAATTCGAGCTGTTCGATGGTATAACCGCAGATATTGCGCTGTTTGATATCCATAAACGTAACGTCTTGTATACCGAAAGTATTGGTGACGAAACCATCGCCAAAACGGCAGGCCGCGTTCGTTCAAGAGGGGTAGAGGTCGACCTTGCGGGAGCATTAACTGAAAATATTAATATAATTGCCAGCTACGGCTATACCGATGCTAAGGTTCTGGATGATCCTGATTATGCAGGAAAACCATTGCCGAATGTTCCTCGTCATACCGGTTCGCTATTCCTGACCTATGACATTCACAACATGCCAGGCAATAACACACTGACGCTTGGCGGTGGCGGACATGGCGTAAGCCGTCGTTCGGCAACCAATGGGGCTGACTATTATCTGCCAGGCTATTTCGTTGCCGATGCCTTCGCCGCATACAAAATGAAATTGCAGTATCCGGTCACTCTGCAATTAAACGTCAAAAACCTGTTTGATAAAACGTATTACACCTCTTCCATCGCCACAAATAATCTGGGCAACCAGATTGGCGATCCTCGTGAAGTGCAATTCACGGTGAAAATGGAGTTTTGATAAAAAAGCCCGGTATACAATTGTATACCGGGCTATGTTTTATTCTCCTGACGGGAGGATTATCAGACCTCAATCTCCGCCATGTCACCTTTCTCTTGCAACCAGTTACGGCGGTCTTCCGAGCGTTTCTTCGCCAGCAGCATATCCATCATCGCGTCAGTACGCTGATCGTCTTCATCATCAATGGTTAACTGCACCAGACGGCGAGTATTCGGATCAAGCGTGGTTTCGCGCAATTGCATAGGGTTCATTTCCCCCAGCCCTTTAAAACGCTGAACGTTCGGCTTGCCTTTCTTGCGTTTTAATTGCTCAAGTACGCCCTCTTTCTCTTCTTCTGTCAGCGCGTAATAGACCTCTTTACCCAGATCAATACGGTAGAGCGGTGGCAGAGCGACGTAAACGTGACCGTGTTTCACCAGCGTGCGGAAGTGTTTTACAAACAAAGCGCAGAGCAGCGTGGCAATGTGCAGGCCATCGGAGTCCGCATCCGCGAGGATACAGATCTTGCCGTAACGTAGCTGGCTAAGATCATCGCTGTCAGGATCAATACCGATCGCTACCGAAATATCGTGCACTTCCTGCGAGGCCAGTACTTCATCGGAAGAGACTTCCCAGGTGTTAAGGATCTTACCTTTCAGCGGCATGATCGCCTGATATTCACGATCGCGCGCCTGCTTAGCGGATCCGCCTGCGGAGTCACCTTCCACGAGGAACAGTTCGGTACGATTGAGATCCTGCGCAGTACAGTCTGCCAGTTTTCCTGGCAATGCCGGTCCACTGGTCAACTTTTTACGTACCACTTTTTTGGCGGCACGCATACGACGCTGGGCGCTGGAAATTGCCATCTCAGCAAGTAGTTCCGCTGCCTGGACGTTCTGGTTCAGCCACAGGGTGAAGGCATCTTTAACCACGCCAGAAACGAATGCCGCACATTGACGCGAAGAGAGGCGCTCTTTGGTCTGCCCGGCAAACTGCGGGTCCTGCATTTTTACTGACAGCACATATGCGCAGCGATCCCAGATATCTTCCGCCGACAGCTTCACGCCGCGCGGCAGAATGTTGCGGTATTCGCAAAACTCACGCATCGCATCCAGCAAGCCCTGACGCAGACCGTTAACGTGCGTACCGCCCTGCATCGTTGGGATCAGGTTGACGTAGCTTTCGGTCAGCAGTTCACCACCTTCCGGTAGCCACAGTAGCGCCCAGTCAACCGCTTCAGTATCGCCAGCGAAATTACCAATAAACGGTTTTTCCGGCAGCGTCGGTAAACCATTTACCGCTTCCGCCAGGTAATCGTTCAGACCGTCCTGATAGCACCAGCGTTGCTCAGTGTTGTTGATCTCATCTTTGAAGGTGATCTCAACGCCGGGGCACAGTACTGCTTTGGCTTTCAGTACATGTGTAAGCCGGGAAACAGAAAAGCGCGGGCTGTCAAAGAAGGTTTCATCCGGCCAGAAGTGCACGCTGGTGCCGGTATTGCGTTTACCGCAAGTGCCGACAACCTGCAAATCCTGAACCTTTTCGCCATTTTCAAAGGCGATATTATAAATCTGACCATCGCGGCGCACGTTGACTTCTACGCGCTTTGACAGGGCGTTAACCACCGAGATCCCCACGCCATGCAGGCCGCCAGAGAACTGGTAGTTTTTGTTAGAAAATTTACCGCCTGCGTGCAGACGGCAAAGAATCAGTTCAACCGCCGGTACACCCTCTTCAGGGTGAATATCCACCGGCATCCCGCGACCATCGTCAATCACTTCTAACGACTGGTCAGCATGTAAAATTACATCCACGCGTTTTGCGTGACCCGCCAGTGCTTCATCGACACTGTTATCAATAACTTCTTGCCCCAAATGGTTAGGGCGAGTGGTATCGGTATACATCCCCGGACGGCGGCGAACCGGCTCAAGCCCGGTGAGTACCTCAATGGCATCAGCGTTATAAGTTTGCGTCATGGTTTAAGTTAGCAATTCGAGTTGATCGTCAGAGATGGTGCAGACCAAGAAAATCGACGATCGGGTTGAAATAATCTTCGAAGCCCGTAAATGCGTGGTTGCCGCCTTCTATTACAGTCTGGCGGCAGGAAGCGTAGTACGCCACCGCCTGGCGGTAATCCAGCACTTCATCTCCCGTCTGTTGCAGCAGCCAGATCAGATCCGGCGCTTCCAGCGGGTCAATCTGCATGACTTTGAGATCGTAAATATGGCGTGACTCTAGCACATATTGCTGCCCGGTGTAGGGGTTCTCGTTCTGACCGAGATAGTCTGTTAGCAGTTCAAACGGGCGCACCGCCGGGTTTACCACCACTGCGGGCAGCATAAAACATTGCGACAACCAGGTGGCGTAGTAACCCCCCAGTGACGAACCGACGATACCCAGCGAATCGCCGCCATGTTCCAGGACAATGGATTCCAGCAGTTCTGCCGCATCGGAAGGATACGGCGGCAACTGCGGAATAATCATCTCAACGTCAGGGTGATGTTCCGCCAGCCAGTTTTTCAACAAGCTCGCTTTTGCAGAACGCGGTGAGCTGTTGAAACCGTGTAAATAAAGAAGCGTAGACATCAGTAGCCTTCTGAAGCGGTATCAGGTTGGAAACGCGTGTCCGCCAGGCGGTGCACTTCGGTAGTCAGCGTGCCATCAGCATGTAACTCCAGCGTACGCCAGCCGGGGGCAATGGTGTCCAGCGTGAAGTTGGAACAGTGCGGTTTAAATTGCACACAGGTCGACGGCGTTGCCAGCAGGCGGCGCCCGTTCCAGTCGAGATCGAGTTCCTGATGAATATGACCACACAGCAGATATTTGACGTGCGGAAACTTCGCCAGCACATTATCCAGTTCACCAGCGTTACGCAGACTGTGTTGGTCGAGCCAGCTACAGCCTGCAGGCAGCGGATGATGGTGCAGTAGCAGCAACGTATGGCGCTCTGGCGCATCAGCCAGCTTACGTTCCAGCCAATCAAGCTGAAACTCGCTCAATTCGCCGTGCGGTACGCCAAACACCTGGCTATCCAGCAGCAGGATTTGCCATTGCTCACCGATAAACACACGCTTCGCCGGGGAGATACCCGCATCCTGTAACGCGCTGTACATCGCAGGCTGGAAATCATGGTTTCCCGGCAGCCAGACGCAGGGCGCACGAAAGCTTGCGATGCCTTCCGCAAAGTGCAGATAGGCCGCAGCAGTTTGATCCTGCGCTAAATCACCTGTCGCGACAATCAGGTCGAATTCGTGCTGGTGTGGACGAATCGCCTCCAGCACAGCCTGGTAGCTCTCCCAGGTGTTAACCCCCAACAGGGCTTCGTGCTTTTGTGCAAACAGGTGAGTGTCGGTAATTTGTAAAATCCTCACTCTGGCCTCACCAGCCAGAGGAAGGGTTAACAGGCTTTCCAAATGGTGTCCTTAGGTTTCACGACGCTAATAAACCGGAATCGCCATCGCTCCATGTGCTAAACAGTATCGCAACCAATCCGCTAAAAACTGATTAATTTGATGCTTTTCGTCGCGTTGATGCAACTTTTTATTAGGATAATCATACCGCGCTTTGAAGCGAAAAATCTGCTGGCTTGAACACACTTCAGCCACCATCGCGTCATGATACAGACGCACCGTCATTGACGGAAGGCTCCAGTAACTGATCGCGGGCGCAGTCTGTTCTATTGTCACCAGGGTAGTGTATCGGGTCGATTCCACTATCGTTAGCCGATAATGTGCGTTTGCCACCTGATAGCTTATAGTTTCGCCGGGTGCGTCATTGCGCGGTAACAAACGGCGCAATTGTGAAAAGTTCATCTCGCACAGGCGCATCATTTCAGGAAAGTCAGGTGTGTAACGCTTCATTTATGCCCACTCATTTTTTAACGCTTGATGATGCAGTTGCAGCCATTGCAAAGCGATGACCGACGCTGCGTTGTCGATTTTCCCCTCTTCTACCCACTGGTATGCCTGTTCCCGGCTTACCACATGAACGCGAATATCTTCGTTTTCATCAGCCAGACCGTGAATACCGCTTGCGGTCGTGGCGTCCACTTCGCCCACCATAATTGACGAACGCTCACTGGTGCCGCCTGGGCTTGCGAGGAAACTTAACACCGGTTTGGTTCGTTTGACTATCAGCCCCGCTTCTTCAATCGCTTCGCGACGGGCGACATCTTCCACACTTTCCCCCTCTTCAATCATCCCGGCAACCATTTCCAGTAGCCAGGGGGTTTCGCTGGTGTCATATGCGGCAATCCGTATCTGCTCAATCAGCACGACTTCATCACGCACTGGGTCAAAGGGTAGCAAGACTGCGGCGTGACCGCGCTCAAAAATTTCCCTGCGGACTTCATGACTCATTTGCCCGTTGAATAGACGATGACGAAACCTATAAAGATCTAATGAAAAAAAGCCGCGATAAAGTGTTTCTCGTGCAATAATTTCTACATCGTTTTTGCCAAATGAAACGGGCAGGTTGTCTGGCTTAAGCATGGTTAATGTCCTGGCACTAATAGTGAATAAAATGTGAATTTCAGCGACGTTTGACTGCCGTTTGAGCAGTCATGTGTTAAATTGAGGCACATTAATGCCCTATGGCACGTAACGCCAACCTTTTGCGGTAGCGGCTTCTGCTAGAATCCGCAATAATTTTACAGTTTGATCAGCGCTAAATACTGCTTCACCACAAGGAATGCAAATGAAGAAATTGCTCCCCATTCTTATCGGCCTGAGCCTTTCTGGGTTCAGTACGTTGAGCCAGGCCGAGAACCTGATGCAAGTTTATCAGCAAGCACGCCTTAGTAACCCGGAATTGCGTAAGTCTGCCGCCGATCGTGATGCTGCCTTTGAAAAAATTAATGAAGCGCGCAGTCCATTACTGCCACAGCTAGGTTTAGGTGCAGATTACACCTATAGCAACGGCTACCGCGACGCGAACGGCATCAACTCTAACGCAACCAGTGCATCCCTGCAGTTGACTCAGTCCATTTTCGATATGTCGAAATGGCGTGCGCTGACCTTGCAGGAAAAGGCTGCCGGTATTCAGGACGTCACCTATCAGACCGATCAACAAACCTTGATCCTCAACACCGCGACCGCTTATTTCAACGTGTTGAATGCCATTGACGTTCTTTCCTATACTCAGGCGCAAAAAGAAGCGATCTACCGTCAGTTGGATCAAACCACCCAACGTTTTAACGTGGGTCTGGTGGCGATCACCGACGTGCAGAACGCCCGCGCACAGTACGATACCGTGCTGGCGAACGAAGTGACCGCACGTAACAACCTCGACAATGCCGTTGAGCAACTGCGTCAGATCACCGGTAATTACTATCCGGAACTGGCAGCACTGAATGTCGAAAACTTCAAAACCGACAAACCACAGCCGGTTAATGCGCTGCTGAAAGAAGCAGAAAAACGCAACCTGTCGCTGTTACAGGCACGTTTGAGCCAGGATCTGGCGCGCGAGCAAATTCGCCAGGCGCAGGACGGTCACTTACCGACGCTGGATTTAACAGCTTCTACCGGGATTTCTGATACCTCTTATAGTGGTTCGAAAACCCGTGGTGCGAACAGTGCCCAGTATGACGACAGCAATATGGGCCAGAACAAAGTTGGCCTGAGCTTCTCGCTGCCGATTTATCAGGGCGGGATGGTTAACTCGCAGGTGAAACAGGCACAGTACAACTTTGTCGGTGCCAGCGAACAACTGGAAAGCGCACACCGTAGCGTCGTGCAAACCGTGCGTTCCTCTTTCAACAACATTAATGCATCTATCAGTAGCATTAACGCCTACAAACAAGCCGTGGTTTCCGCCCAAAGCTCATTAGACGCGATGGAAGCGGGCTACTCGGTCGGTACGCGTACCATTGTTGATGTGTTGGATGCGACCACCACGCTGTACAACGCCAAGCAAGAGCTGGCGAATGCGCGTTATAACTACCTGATTAACCAGTTGAATATTAAATCAGCTCTGGGTACGTTGAACGAGCAGGATCTGCTGGCACTGAACAATGCGCTGAGCAAACCGGTTTCCACTAACCCGGAAAACGTTGCACCGCCAACGCCAGAACAGAATGCTATTGCTGATGGCTATGCGCCTGATAGCCCGGCACCAGTTGTTCAGCAAACATCCGCACGCACTACCACCAGTAACGGTCATAACCCTTTCCGTAACTGATGACGATGACGGGGCTTCGGCCCCGTCTGAACGTAAGGCAACGTAAAGATACGGGTTATCTGCCGCATTCTTCCCCCTTCTCGCTTCAATTTCGACCAGCCATCCTCTATTCTGATGGGTATTTACCACTGGTCCCGGAAGACAAAAATGAAACGGACAAAATCCATACGCCACGCATCGTTCCGTAAAAACTGGAGCGCACGCCATCTGACACCTGTCGCTCTTGCGGTTGCCACTGTTTTTATGCTGGCTGGCTGTGAAAAGAGTGATGAGACTGTGTCTCTGTATCAAAATGCTGATGATTGTTCAGCTGCAAACCCAGGTAAAAGCGCAGAATGCGCCACTGCGTACAATAATGCGCTGAAAGAAGCGGAACGTACTGCGCCGAAATACGCCACTCGGGAAGACTGTGTTGCTGAATTTGGCGAAGGTCAATGCCAGCAGGCACCGGCTCAGGCTGGCATGGCGCCAGAAAACCAGGCACAGGCTCAGCAATCCAGCGGTAGCTTCTGGATGCCGCTGATGGCTGGTTACATGATGGGGCGTCTGATGGGCGGCGGCGCGGGCTTTGCACAGCAGCCGCTGTTCTCCTCGAAAAACCCGGCCAGCCCGGCTTACGGCAAATATACTGATGCCACCGGTAAAAACTATGGCGCTGCCCAGCCAGGCCGCACCATGACCGTACCGAAAACAGCTATGGCGCCGAAACCGGCGACCACCACCACCGTTACCCGTGGCGGCTTTGGTGAATCTGTTGCCAAACAAAGCACCATGCAGCGTAGCGCAACCGGCACTTCTTCTCGTTCAATGGGCGGCTGATACCGATGGAAAGAGTCAGTATTACCGAGCGCCCGGACTGGCGCGAAAAAGCTCACGAGTACGGTTTCAATTTTCATACCATGTACGGTGAGCCGTACTGGTGTGAAGATGCTTACTACAAATTGACCCTCGCACAGGTCGAAAAGCTGGAAGAAGTCACCGCCGAACTACACCAGATGTGCCTGAAAGTGGTGGAAAGAGTGATCGCCAGCGACGAGCTGATGACCAAATTCCGCATTCCAAAACACACCTGGAGTTTTGTGCGTCAGTCATGGCTGACTCACCAGCCGTCGCTTTATTCGCGTCTTGATCTGGCGTGGGATGGCACTGGCGAACCTAAACTTCTGGAAAATAACGCCGATACACCAACGTCACTGTATGAAGCTGCGTTCTTTCAGTGGATCTGGCTGGAAGATCAGCTTAACGCGAGCAACCTACCGGAAGGCAGCGACCAGTTTAACAGTCTGCAAGAAAAGCTGATCGATCGCTTTGTCGAGCTGCGTGAGCAGTACGGCTTTCAGTTGCTGCATCTCACCTGCTGTCGCGACACAGTGGAAGATCGCGGCACAATTCAGTATTTGCAGGACTGCGCGACCGAAGCTGAAATCGCCACCGAGTTTCTGTACATCGACGATATCGGTTTAGGCGAAAAAGGTCAGTTCACGGATTTGCAGGATCAGGTCATCGCTAATCTGTTCAAACTGTATCCGTGGGAATTTATGCTGCGCGAAATGTTCTCCACTAAGCTGGAAGATGCTGGCGTGCGTTGGCTGGAACCAGCATGGAAGAGCATTATTTCCAACAAGGCGCTTCTGCCACTACTGTGGGAGATGTTCCCGAATCACCCGAACCTGTTGCCCGCTTATTTTGCGGAAGATGATCATCCGCAAATGGAAAAATATGTGGTTAAGCCGATCTTCTCACGTGAAGGCGCAAACGTGTCAATCATCGAGAACGGCAAAACCATTGAAGCGGCGGAAGGTCCGTATGGCGAAGAAGGCATGATTGTTCAGCAATTCCATCCACTACCGAAATTTGGCGACAGTTATATGCTGATTGGTAGTTGGCTGGTGAATGATCAGCCTGCCGGAATTGGGATTCGTGAAGACCGCGCATTAATCACCCAGGATATGTCTCGGTTTTATCCGCATATTTTTGTAGAGTAATCAATGATACCGGATGGCATTCGCCATCCGGTATCGTAGCTCAGATAAGGCGTTTACGCCGCATCTGACAGCCGTTGCCGGATGTGGCATAAGCTAGCCGACAAAGGGTGATATTTTCTCCGTTAGCCTACCTGCACCGACAACATGCTTAAACTGCCCATCTCTATGCCATCAACCGGAACAGTCACCGGCTCCTGACCATCCCACGCACCTAACACATACAACAGTGGCAGAAAGTGTTCCGGTGTTGGGTTCGATAACGCCCCACCTTCATGGTCGAGGTAATTCACTAGTGGATGCTCCTCAACCGCCCCTTGCCACGTCAGATTCGCTTTCACATACTCATTAAATGACATCGCCCACGGATACGGTGAACTATCACCATGCCACTTCACCGTGCGCAGGTTATGCACCACGTTACCACTGGCAACTAACATTATCCCTTCATCGCGCAGCGCCGCCAGTTTACGTCCCATTTCGAAATGCCAGGCGGCGGGTTTAGTGCTGTCAATACTCAACTGTACCAGCGGGATGTCAGCGTCAGGATACATCTTAATCAGCACGCCCCAGGAACCGTGGTCAAAACCCCACGCTTCTTTATCCAGGGTAACGGGTACTGGCGCCAGCAATTCGACCAGTCGCTGTGCCAACGCTGGTGAACCCGGAGCCGGATAATGCGTTTCGTATAATTCCTGAGGAAAACCGCCAAAGTCATGAATTGTCGGCGGCGTTTCCATCGCCGTTACTCCCGTGCCACGAGTAAACCAGTGCGCAGAAATAGCGACTATCGCTTTCGGGCGCGGCAATGTCTCGCCTAGCTGCTGCCAGGCCTGGGTATATAAATTATCTTCCAGCACATTCATCGGACTACCGTGACCTAAAAACAATGCTGGCATACGCGTTGAAGACATGATGATATCCTTAATTGAAGGTGTCATTTTGATATCCTCACAATACGCTTGTTCGGTGGGCGAAGAACCCAGATAACCATGATGATGATCATCAGTTATTTTGAAGCTCCACCTGAAGTTGAAGAATTATAAGGAGTTGTCGATGTCAGTACCTCTCATTCTGACCATACTGGCGGGGGCAGCCACGTTTATTGGCGCGTTTCTCGGCGTTCTTGGACAAAAACCCTCAAACCGACTGCTGGCGTTTTCGCTGGGATTTGCGGCGGGGATCATGTTGCTCATCTCATTAATGGAGATGCTTCCTGCCGCATTAGCCGCCGAAGGGATGTCGCCTGTGCTGGGCTACGGTATGTTTATCGTTGGTTTGCTGGGCTATTTTGGCCTGGACCGCATGTTGCCCCATGCCCACCCGCAGGATTTAATGCAAAAATCAGTGCAGCCGCTACCAAAATCAATCAAGCGCACTGCCATTTTGCTCACTCTGGGTATCAGCCTGCATAACTTCCCGGAAGGGATTGCCACCTTTGTCACAGCGAGCAGTAACCTGGAGCTGGGCTTTGGTATCGCTCTGGCAGTAGCGTTGCACAATATACCTGAAGGTCTGGCAGTAGCGGGGCCGGTTTATGCTGCAACAGGCTCGAAACGCACCGCAATTCTGTGGGCCGGGATTTCTGGACTGGCAGAAATTCTCGGTGGTGTTCTGGCGTGGTTAATCCTCGGTAGCATGATTTCTCCAGTGGTAATGGCAGCAATCATGGCGGCGGTTGCGGGTATTATGGTCGCACTTTCCGTTGACGAATTAATGCCATTGGCCAAAGAAATTGATCCCAATAATAACCCCAGCTATGGCGTGCTATGTGGAATGTCAGTAATGGGGTTCAGTTTAGTGCTGCTACAAACGGCAGGAATTGGTTAAAAACGACTTCAGATGTTGTCCCGCGCATGGACAACATCTGCAGACATCACAAAAGCTCTATTCCAGCTTTTCTGCTACTTCTTCTCTCGCACTGCTTAAGTATTTGTTACGCGCTTCCAGCAGTGCGTCTCTGTCCTGGCGGAACGCCCGACAATAACGTTTCAGATGCAGAAAATAACCCACCACAACCAGCGCAATCAATACAATCCAGTACCAGGCGATAAACATCCTTTTTACCCTTAATATTTAACATTATTAAACATTTGGCGAATAAATTTCACACATCCATTTTCGGATATATTCATATGGTCGCATAATAGAGAAACAATTATATGATTTCGATCATATTTAATGAACAGAAACATATCATTTGTTGTTTAAAAAACACCCTTCACATTAAAAATACTTATACTTCCTTCAACATAGGGTATCTATTCATTATATATATTTCATTGTTGCTATTTTATGTAAATCATATGTTTACAATATTTCATTAGCATTCAGAATATAAATGGAAAGCTATTAACGACAAGCACAAACCGCCTAACAACGGAGGTTAATTTCACCTGTTCACTCAAAACAACATTCACCACATCAATTAATTTTATTTATTTTGATTGATGTAATAGCAAATTCATTTTCTTTATTTATTGTTTAAGTTTTTCTTAAAGTTAATTTAAAAAAACATAACAAGACTTGCATTTAGCCACGTGATAACATTTTACTGAAATTAATATTTCATTCAAAAAATATATTTTCTCTCATATTTCATACTTCCTATTTGTAAAGGATTATACTCATGTTAAAGAAAACCCTTCTGTCTGCATTCGCGGCTACGTTAATTTCTGGTGTCGCTTTTAACGCTCTTGCTGATGATACAAATCAGGGGTCAGGTAAAATCACTTTTAAAGGTGAAGTTATCGATGCACCATGTTCTATCGCGCCTGGTGATGAAGATCAAACCATCAACCTTGGTGAAGTTGCCAGCACTGTATTGAACAGTGGACAAAAATCTCTGCCGGTAGATGTCACCATTCATCTGCAGGACTGCATTTTGTCTGATGGCACAAATACTGTCGATAAAGTCAAAATTACCTTCAGTTCTGCCAGCGTTGATACCACTGACTCCAGCCTGCTGAAAAACACCCTTGATGGCAACATCGGTAGTGCATCGGGTGTTGGTGTTCGCCTGATAAAATCTGACAACACTAATGTGACCCTGGGTACTCCAGTCACCATCAATTTCCCCACCACCAACTCATTCCAGGAGCTGAACTTCAAAGCTCGCATGGAATCCCTGGCTAAAAATGCAACACCAGGTAACGTCCAGGCGCAGACAAACTATGTCCTCGACTACAAATAATAATACTCATAGATAACGCCAGAAAATCAAGCCGATGAAGTTTCATCGGCTGTTTGGGACATTGTAAAAATGGATTTTTATGCAAACTAAAAACACGTTTAGTCGGGATAAATTATCTCTCTCAATAAAAAATGTCCTTTCTGGTGTTGTATGCTCACTGTTATTAGTTTTTCCGACACAAGCGGTAGAATTCAACGTTGATATGATTGACGTTGAAGATCGTGCAAATATCGATCTCTCCCGATTCGAGAAAAAAGGATATATCACTCCAGGCAAATATCTTGTTCGCGTGCAGATCAATAAAAATATATTACCGCAAGCGTCGACGCTGGACTGGGTAAAAGCAGATACAGAAAGCGGTTCGTTACTGTGCCTGACGAAAGAGCATTTAACTAACTTTGGCCTGAATGAAGAATTCATTGAAACCTTACAAACAATACAAAGCACTGACTGCCTTGATTTAAGCCTAAAACCAGAATTAATAACACGCCTCGATAAGTCAACAATGATGTTATCACTCAGTGTTCCTCAGGCATGGCTCAAATATCAGGCCAAAAACTGGACTCCCCCCGAATTCTGGGATGACGGTATCGCAGGGTTTATTCTCGACTACAACCTGTACGCCAGCCAGTATGCGCCACATCACGGCAACAGCACCCAAAATATCAGTTCCTACGGCACATTAGGTTTCAACCTCGGCGCATGGCGTTTACGCAGTGATTATCAATATAATCAGAATCTTACTGAAGGCCGTTCCGTTAGCCACGACGGCGACTTTGCGCGCACCTATTTGTTCCGTCCTATCCCCACATGGTCATCAAAATTTACCATGGGGCAATACGATCTGAGTTCCAATCTTTACGATACATTCCACTTTACTGGAGCATCCTTAGAAAGTGACGAAAGTATGTTGCCACCCGATTTACAGGGTTACGCCCCGCAAATTACCGGTATCGCGCAGACTAACGCCAAAGTCACCGTTGCACAAAATGGTCGAGTCCTTTATCAAACTACCGTTTCACCAGGGCCATTTACCATTTCTGATTTGGGGCAATCGCTCCAGGGGCAACTGGATGTCACTGTAGAAGAAGAAGATGGTCGCACCAACACCTTTCAAGTCGGCGCTGCTTCTATCCCTTATTTAACCCGTAAAGGGCAAGTGCGCTATAAAATGTCACTTGGGAAACCAACCTCCGTTGGGCATAACGATATCAATAACCCATTCTTCTGGACGACGGAAGCCTCATGGGGATGGCTGAATAACGTCTCTCTCTATGGCGGCGGCATGTTTACGGCTGATGATTATCAGGCGATTACTACCGGTGTAGGTTTTAACCTTAATCAGTTCGGCTCGCTTTCATTCGATGTCACCGGCGCAGAAGCCTCTCTGCAACAACAGAATAGCGATAAATTACGCGGCTATAGTTATCGGTTTAACTACGCAAAACATTTCGAATCAACTGGGAGCCAGATTACCTTCGCGGGTTATCGTTTCTCTGATAAAGATTATGTGTCGATGAGCGAGTATCTCGCCTCGCGCAACGGTGATGAAACCGTCGATAATGAAAAAGAGAGCTATGTAATTTCGCTGAACCAGTACTTTGCTGCGCTGGAGCTGAACTCTTATCTCAATATTACACGTAATACCTACTGGGACCGTGAAAGTAATACCAATTACTCCCTGTCTTTGAGCAGAAATTTTGATATTGGTGATTTCAGAGGGATCTCCGCTTCGCTGGCAATAAGCCGGATTCGTTGGGATGACGACGAAGAGAATCAGTATTATTTCTCATTCTCTCTGCCTTTACAGCAAAATCGTAATATCTCATACAGTATGCAACGTACCGGTGACAGTAATACCTCGCAAATGATCTCCTGGTATGACACATCAGATCGTAACAATACCTGGAATATTTCAGCATCGGCAACAGACGACAATATCCGCGATGGAGAGCCAACACTGCGCGGAAGTTATCAGCACTATTCTCCGTGGGGACGCCTGAATATCAACGGTAGTATGCAACCAAATCAATACAACTCAATCACTGCTGGCTGGTACGGCTCTCTGACAGCCACGCGTCACGGTGTTGCGCTTCATGATTATAGCTACGGTGATAATGCCCGCATGATGGTGGATACAGACGGCATTGCTGGCGTTGAGATTAACTCTAACCGTACCGTGACCAACGGGATGGGCGTTGCTGTTGTTCCTTCTTTATCGAACTACACCACCGCCATGCTAAGAGTGAATAACAACGAATTGCCCGAAGGTGTGGATGTTGAAAACTCAGTCATTCGCACCACGCTCACTGAGGGCGCGATCGGTTACGCGAAACTGAATGCCAGCACCGGATATCAGATCGTCGGAGTGATCCGCATGGAAAATGGCCGTTTCCCGCCACTGGGAGTAAGCGTAACGGATAAAGCATCAGGTAAAGATGTGGGCCTGGTTGCAGAAGATGGCTTCGTTTATCTCAGCGGAATTCAGGAAAATAGTACATTGCGTTTAACATGGGGGGATAACATGTGCGAAATGACTCCGCCCAATAAAAGTAATATCAGCGAAAACGCTATTATTTTACCGTGTAAAAAAGTCAATTAATTCAGGATGAATGAAATGAAAATGCCAATAATCACAACGGGAATGATTTGTTTACTGGTGATAAGTTGTTTTGCCCAGGCCACGGTTTCACCGGACAGGACGCGCATTATTTTTAATGCTTCCAGTAAAAGTGCGACAGTTCGTCTGACCAATCAAAGCAAAACTGAACCTTATCTGGCGCAGTCATGGATTGAAGATGCCAGCGGCAAAAAAACACGCGACTATATTTCAACACTGCCGCCGATGGAGCGTATCGAAGCAGATGAACAGGTGCAAATTCGTCTGATGGCACTGGCATCGCTCAATAACTTACCACAAGACAGGGAAACCTTGTTCTACTATAACGTCCGGGAAATTCCGCCTCGTGCCAAAGAACAGAATGTAATGCAGATCGCGATGCAAAGCCGCCTGAAATTATTCTGGCGTCCAAAATCCATTGAATTAAAAGAGGGGCAAATGGTGCCTCTGCAAAAAGTCACGGTAAGCCGTACTGCGACAGGACTCACGCTCAATAATCCAACGCCTTATCATATTACTGTTGGTTATATAGGCACTAACGGAAAAACATTAATGCCTGGGGCAGACAGCATTATGGTAGCACCGTTTGCAACAGCGACTCAGCACCTGAACAACCTGCCAGCCACATTCCTGCTCGGTTTTGTTGGCGACTATGGTGGTCTGGAAATGTTTAAAGTTGAGTGCAACTCCGTCCAGTCTCTGTGTCAAAGCACATCAGCCAGAAAGGGAAAATTATGATTACGCTTTTTAGGCTGTTAGCTATTCTGTGTTTGTTTTTTAACGTTTCTTCTTATGCTGTAGATTGCTATCAGGATAAAAACAAAGGTCCTACGCTTATCGAAAAGGAGATGCCCTCCTTCAGAATTCCTCAAAATGCCATTCTGGGTCAGAAAATTTGGGAAAGTGACGATATCGCTGTCCACGTCTTTTGCAACAATGCAGGTAACTGGTCATCTGCTGCCCCCACAGAAAATATTCATGCCTGGATCAAATTGGCAGAGTTTAATGATCCCATCGTTCTGAACAACCCGTATTTAATATTTGGTGTGACTTATAACGGTCAGGACTATGAAGGAAATGGTCAGAGCATAGATACGGGAGTGTGTCTGGATCGAAAGAATTCAACGGGGGATCAATATACAACTAAAGCTTGTAATGGCAGCACATATCAGAAAAATAACGAGTTCAATGCTCGTTTCCGCCTGTATGTAAAACTCGCTCAATTTCCCCCTTCTACAGAGGGCCTCAGTTGGGACTTTGGTGATGTAAACGTGTTGCAATTTGATGGTGGACAAGGTGCAAATACTAGTCCCAAAGCAAAAAACCTCCATGTGAATATTACAGGTCTCGATAATATTTCATTTCTTGATTGCGGCGTAACTATGCGCATTTATCCAGAAAGCCAGATAGTCAACTTTGGGCAAATCGCTGCAAACTCTTTCTCAACATTTCCCCCCAAAGCAGCTTTTAGTGTTTCAACAATAAAAGATGCCACTGCTGATTGCAGCGAACAATTTGACGTTGCAACCAGTTTCTATACAAGTGACACACTCTACGACGATACCCATCTGGAAATGGGAAATGGTCTGTTGATGAACATCATCGACCAAAAAACGAAGGATTCCGTAGTATTTAACCAGTATAAAATATTTACCACTTATGTACCGGGGCAATCTTCCACCACGGCGACCCATGACTATCTGGCGGAATTAACACAAAAACCTGGCGAATCGCTTAGATTCGGCCCCTTCCAGAAAGACTTGATTGTAAAAATAAACTATCACTAAATAGCAAAAAAGCCGGGGTCAGTCCAGATGCCCGGCTTTTCTATATTCAAAATATACAGGCTATTAACTGGCTTTACGCTCGTGCGCCTGACGATAAGCCACCAGATCTTCGATAGTAACCAGTGCCATATTGTGTTTATTCGAAAACTCAATGCACTCTGGCGCACGCGCCATGGTGCCATCGTCATTAGTCAGCTCACACAGTACACCTGCCGGTTTAAACCCTGCCAGCGTCATCAGATCAATGGTCGCTTCAGTATGACCACCGCGAGTCAGTACACCACCCGCCTGTGCGCGCAGTGGGAAAACGTGGCCCGGACGATTCAGATCTGACGGTTTCGCGCCATCGGCAATAGCAGCACGAACGGTTGTAATACGATCAGCGGCAGAAACACCGGTAGTCACACCTTCAGCAGCCTCAATGGTCACGGTAAAACCGGTGCCATAGGCGCTAGTGTTATTTTCTACCATCATTGGCAGATCGAGTTGTTTACGGCGATCTTCAGTGATGCACAGGCAAACAATACCGCTACCGTGGCGAATGGTCAGCGCCATCTGCTCAACGGTCATCGTTTCTGCCGGGAAGATCATATCGCCTTCGTTTTCACGGTCTTCATCATCAAGCACCATTACACCGCGTCCTTCACGCAGCGCAGCCAGTGCATTTTCAACACGTTCGAAAGGCGTACCAAAAGAGGAAAGTAGCGTCTGATTCATGGTAAAAAAACCTCACTAAAATTATGGTTACCAGAATCAGGGCAGTCTTAGGAGTGGCGGCATATAGCCAAAATAACGTGAGCGGGTCCATGCCCGACAGAATCGTTACTCTCTCCCATCCGGACTCTAACCGTCGGCCCCGGAATTACACCGGATCTGCTGTCCTTTGAGTTTGCACCCAAAGCGCTCGCGGGCTTTCAACTAAGTTGATTTACCGCCGGTGGGGAATTTCGCCCCGCCCTGAGAATAAGCGGATTCACTATAACGCTAATGATTAGCGGCGGCAACGCACAGGTTCACATAATTCTGGTTTATGACTTACCCTTATCGCACTACAATGGCACTAAACACCTATCAGTACAGGGAAACTACAATGATTGACCCGAAAAAAATTGAGCAAATTGCTCGCCAGGTTCACGAATCAATGCCTAAAGGAATCAGGGAGTTCGGGGAAGATGTGGAGAAAAAAATCCGCCAAACCCTGCAGGCGCAGTTGACGCGTCTCGATCTTGTGAGCCGTGAAGAATTCGACGTTCAGACGCAGGTTCTGTTACGGACCCGTGAGAAACTGGCGTTACTGGAACAGCGCATCAGTGAATTGGAAGCACGCAATAATCCGGTAGCAGAAGTTCAGTCTCCTCCAGCCATCCCACCCGTTAATAAAGCAGAATAAAGCAACACAAAAACGGGCCAAATGGCCCGTAATATCAATGTTCTAATTCCAGTTCTTTTGACTGTGTCATCCGCTGGCAATACCAGGCATAGCGGGCGCAAAACCAGGTCCGATGTTCTTCATCCATATTACCGGTGACGGCCAGAATATCGACCGGGCGGCCTTCAGAATGCATTCTGGCAAAACTACGCGCCAGGAAATCGAAATTATTTAAAGAATTAAGACTATGATCCATAAGCACATCCTCCGGTTATCGCATACCTTTTAAGGCTATATGCTTTTTCTGATTTCAGTATTCCCTAATCAGTGTAGGGTAGTGACTCCAACTTACTGATAGTGTTTTATGTTCAGATAATGCCCGATGACCTTGTCATGCAGCTCCACCGATTTTGAGAACGACAGTGACTTCCGTCCCAGCCTTGCCAGATG
>Ga0209547_100079_pt1 | contig 24525 bp, 20 predicted proteins | sample UppTromicrDC3115_FD_185843 | JGI IMG/M metagenome (GOLD analysis project Ga0209547, IMG submission 185843) | Upper troposphere microbial communities from Oklahoma, USA - DC3-115 (SPAdes) (version 2) | ecosystem: Environmental > Air > Outdoor Air > Unclassified | place: USA: Oklahoma | collected...
TCCGATCTCTGACGCCTTCTGCAATCATGTCGTAAGCCTGCCAGTTGCCAGTCTGGGAGTTTTTACGCCACTGGAAGTCCAGACGTACCGGCGGGCGACCATTCGGGTCAATAATGGTAACGCGAATAGGCACAATGGTTTTATCGCCCAGCGGCTGTTCTGGCGCAATCTGGTAAGTCTGTCCGTGATACATCGCCAGCGCCTGACCGTAAGCCTGCTTCAGGTACTCACGGAAAGCGGCAAAGTATGCATCACGTTGGGCTGGGGTCGCGCTCTTGTAGTACTGACCCAGTACCAGTGCACCAGCGTATTTCACCTGCACATACGGCAGCAGTTCCTGATCGACGATAGTACGCAGGTAATCCGGGTTGGCACGGATTTGCGGTTGCTCATTCTTCAGGCGATCGAACGTTTTCTGCGCCGCCTCGTCCATCAGCTTATACGGATTGGTCTGGTCTGCCGCAGTTGCCGCACTCAGCGGTGCAATCACCAGCAAAGCGACCATCATTAAACGTTTAAACATGCGTCGGTTCTCCTGAAATTATTTCGTTGTACCCACAGGTTCAGTGGTTTCATTATTACCTGGCGCAGCAGCTGGCGCATCGCCACTATTCTTATTGTCATCGCCTTTACTGCCGTAAAGGAACTGACCAATGAGATCTTCCAGCACCATCGCAGACTTGGTGTCCTGAATCGAATCGCCATCCTTCAGGATAGCAGTACCCAGTTCGGGGTCTTCAAAACCGACGTTTAACGCCAGATATTGCTCTCCAAGCAGGCCGGAAGTACGAATACTCAGCGAACTTGTGTCAGGAATGTGGTTATAACGTTGTTCAATTTCCAGCGTCACGCGCGGCAGATAGGTTTTCGGATCCAGCGTAATATCTGCCACCCGACCGACGACAACGCCGCCAATGCTGACCGGAGAGCGCGCTTTCAGGCCGCCAATGTTATCGAACGTCGCATAAAGCGTGTAGGTCGGTTCAGTACGTATGGACGTCACGTTTGCCGCCTTCAGGCAGACAAACAGCGCCGCCAGCAGTGCTGCTAATAAAAAGATACCCACCCAAATTTCATTTTTTTTCGTTTGCATGAACTCAATTCCCAAACATCAATGCGGTCAGCACAAAATCCAGCCCCAGAACAGCCAGAGACGAGTGGACAACGGTGCGAGTGGTTGCCCGGCTAATCCCGGCAGAAGTCGGGATGGCGTCGTAGCCGTTAAACAACGAAATCCACGTCACCGTAATGGCGAACACCACGCTCTTAATCAGACAGTTGACCAGATCCATACGCCAGTCGACGGCGTTTTGCATTGCCGACCAGAAGAATCCGCTATCAATACCTTTCCAGCTAACGCCGACCAGCGATCCGCCCCAGATCCCCACGGCGACGAAAATAATCGTCAGCAATGGCAATGAAATAACCCCAGCCCAGAAACGCGGAGAAATAACCCGACGCAGCGGATCGACCGCCATCATCTCCATGCTGGAGAGCTGCTCTGTGGCGCGCATCAAGCCAATTTCTGCGGTTAGCGCCGAACCGGCACGCCCGGCAAACAGTAACGCAGCAACCACCGGTCCCAGTTCACGCAGCAGCGATAACGCCACCAGCATACCCAGACTGGTTTCCGCACTATAGGTGGTCAGAACCAGATAACCTTGCAGACCCAGCACCATTCCGATGAACACGCCAGAAACCACAATAATCAGCATCGACAGGACGCCGACATTATAGAGCTGACGCACCAGCAGCGGCGCATGTTTACGAAATTCCGGTTTGCCTACCAGCGCATTGAATAACATTAACCCGGCCCGCCCGAACGTTCTCAGGGTTTTAATCCCTTTATGTCCAAGCGAGGCCAGCGCATTTAACAGCATGAGTGGCTTAACTCCCTGGTAAAAGATCAGCGTGATAATCGCCGGCAGGATAGCGGAACGGAACAGGTCCGTCAGCTATCCCGTCCAGAAACTGACGTACGCGCGGATCAGGATTCGCCTGCAACGCCTGGGCGCTACCGTGAGCGACAATTTTTTTATCCGCCAGAATCCAGGCGTGATCAGCAATACTTAAGACTTCCGGCACATCATGAGAAACTACCACGCAAGTCACGCCCAACGCGCTGTTCAGCTCAGAAATCAGCTTCACCAGTACGCCCATAGTGATCGGATCCTGCCCAACAAACGGTTCATCAAACATGATGAGATCCGGCTCCAGGGCAATCGCACGCGCCAGTGCAGCGCGACGAGCCATCCCGCCGGAAAGTTCAGAAGGCATAAGTTTCGCCGCTCCACGCAGCCCTACGGCTTCCAGCTTCATCATCACCGTGCTATGCAACAATGGCGCGGGGAGCTGGGTATGTTCGCGCAGTGGATAGGCCACGTTGTCAAATACGTTCATATCTGTGAACAACGCCCCGGACTGAAACAACATGCTCATCCGTTTGCGCACAGTGTACAGGCGCGAACGAGACATCGCCGGAATATTCTCGCCATCAAAAAGGATCTCACCGTGATCTGGTGCGATTTGCCCGCCAATCAGACGGAGTAGCGTCGTTTTACCGATGCCCGATGGCCCCATGATTGCCGTGATCTTCCCTCGCGGCACGGTCAGGGAAATATTATCGAAGATGCAGCGATTGCCACGCGTAAAACTGACATCGCGCATATCGACTAAATTCGCCACAGACTGCTCCATAATTCACCCTTCGTCTTGCGTTGATTTTCTAAGCATGGCGCTCAATTTAACCTTGAACCCAACATATTTACAGAATATTACCCGCCGTGGTTAGCTAAAGCTGGCATTTGTTTTACTTTTTAGCCGCATAAAGTCAAAATTAAGAATCCGTTACGGCTTTCTGAGAATCTTCAGCGACCGGCGAGTATACCTGAAGAAAGGACGTTAGATGCTTTTAGCTACGGCACTGTTAATTGTTGGTTTACTTTTGGTCGTATACAGTGCCGATCGTCTGGTATTTGCCGCTTCCATTCTTTGCCGCACTTTTGGCATCCCTCCGCTGATCATTGGCATGACTGTGGTCAGTATTGGCACGTCACTTCCAGAAATTATTGTTTCGCTTGCCGCGTCGCTGCACGAACAACGCGATTTAGCCGTCGGCACGGCGCTTGGCTCAAACATTATCAATATCTTGCTGATCCTAGGTCTGACCGCACTGGTGCGCCCTTTTACCGTCCATTCCGATGTTCTGCGCCGCGAGTTACCATTAATGTTATTCGTCAGCGTGGTAGCCGGTTCCGTACTCTATGACGGACAACTTAGTCGCAGCGATGGTATCTTTCTCCTTTTTCTGGCTGTGCTATGGCTGCTGTTCATTGTTAAACTTGCACATCAGGCCGAACGTCAGGGAACCGATAGCCTGACCAGAGAGCAGCTTGCAGAGCTACCGCGTGAAGGCGGTTTACCCGTCGCATTTTTATGGCTTGGCATTGCGCTGATCATCATGCCAGTGGCTACGCGGATGGTGATTGATAACGCCACCGTACTGGCGAATTACTTTGCCATCAGCGAATTAACTATTGGTCTGACGGCAATCGCTATCGGCACTAGTCTGCCGGAACTGGCAACCGCGATAGCCGGTGTTCGCAAAGGTGAAAACGACATCGCCATCGGTAATATCATTGGCGCGAATATTTTTAATATCGTCATCGTACTGGGTCTGCCGGCGCTGATTACGCCAGGGGAGGTTAACCCACTGGCGTACAGCCGTGACTACAGCGTGATGTTGCTGGTAAGCATTATTTTTGCGTTGCTGTGCTGGCGACGCTCCCCGCAACCGGGCCGTGGCGTAGGGGTATTATTAACAGGCGGATTTATCGTATGGCTGGCGATGTTGTACTGGTTATCGCCAATACTCGTTGAATAACTGGAAACGCATTATGTCGCACGTAGAGTTGCAACCGGGTTTTGACTTTCAGCAAGCAGGTAAAGAAGTCCTGGCGATTGAACGTGAATGCCTGGCGGAGCTTGATCAATACATCAATAAGAATTTCGCGCTCGCTTGCGAAAAGATGTTTTGGTGTAAAGGCAAAGTCGTGGTTATGGGGATGGGCAAATCGGGACACATTGGACGCAAAATGGCCGCGACCTTTGCCAGCACCGGTACTCCGTCATTTTTCGTCCATCCTGGCGAAGCCGCGCATGGTGATTTAGGCATGGTCACCCCGCAGGATGTGGTAATTGCTATCTCTAACTCTGGTGAATCCAGCGAAATCAATGCCTTGATTCCGGTGCTTAAGCGTCTTCATGTGCCGTTAATCTGCATTACCGGTCGCCCGGAGAGCAGCATGGCGCGCGCCGCAGACGTGCATCTGTGTGTTAAAGTAGCGAAAGAAGCCTGTCCGTTGGGGCTGGCACCGACCAGCAGCACCACCGCCACGCTGGTAATGGGCGATGCGCTCGCCGTTGCTCTGTTAAAAGCGCGCGGCTTTACCGCCGAAGATTTTGCGCTCTCACATCCCGGCGGCGCACTGGGTCGTAAACTTCTGCTGCGCGTAAACGATATTATGCATACGGGTGATGAGGTCCCGCATGTTAAAAAAACCGCCAGCCTGCGCGATGCATTACTGGAAGTTACCCGCAAAAATCTTGGTATGACCGTCATTTGCGATGACAATATGATGATTGAAGGCATCTTTACCGACGGTGATTTACGCCGTGTCTTCGATATGGGCGTGGATGTCCGTCAATTAAGTATTGCCGATGTGATGACGCCGGGGGGAATTCGCGTACGCCCTGGCATTCTGGCCGTTGAGGCACTGAACTTAATGCAGTCCCGCCATATCACCTCCGTAATGGTTGCCGATGGCGACCATTTACTCGGTGTGTTACATATGCATGATTTACTGCGTGCTGGCGTAGTGTAAAGATTCAAGGATAAACAACAATGAATAAAGCAGGTGCGTCACTTGAGACCTGTTACGGCCCTGTCAGTGCCGACGTTATGGCAAAAGCAGAAAATATTCGTCTGCTGATCCTTGACGTCGATGGCGTGCTGTCAGATGGCCTGATTTATATGGGCAACAACGGCGAAGAACTTAAAGCGTTCAATGTTCGTGATGGTTATGGCATTCGTTGTGCGCTCACCTCTGATATTGAAGTCGCCATCATTACCGGGCGAAAGGCTAAACTGGTAGAAGATCGCTGTGCCACATTGGGGATTACTCACTTGTATCAGGGGCAGTCGAATAAACTTATCGCCTTTAGCGATCTGCTGGAAAAACTGGCGATCGCCCCGGAAAACGTGGCTTACGTTGGGGATGATCTCATCGACTGGCCGGTAATGGAAAAAGTGGGCCTAAGCGTAGCCGTGGCCGATGCGCACCCGCTGTTGCTTCCGCGCGCCGATTACGTGACTCGCATTACTGGCGGTCGTGGCGCAGTGCGTGAAGTTTGCGACTTATTACTCCTGGCGCAGGGCAAACTGGATGAAGCCAAAGGGCAATCGATATGAGTAAAGCCAGACGTTGGGTTATCATTGTGCTATCACTGGCGGTTCTGGTGATGATCGGTATTAACATGACCGAGAAAGACGATACCGCCCAGGTGGTCGTCAACAACAACGATCCCACCTATAAAAGCGAGCATACGGACACGCTCGTCTATAACCCAGAAGGGGCGCTAAGCTATCGATTGATTGCTCAACACGTTGAATATTATTCCGATCAGGCCGTTTCGTGGTTTACGCAACCGGTACTTACTACGTTTGATAAGGATAAAATCCCGACATGGTCCGTAAAAGCGGATAAAGCCAAGCTGACCAATGATCGGATGCTCTATTTATATGGGCACGTTGAAGTCAACGCACTCGTGCCGGACTCTCAACTTCGCAGAATCACGACGGATAACGCGCAGATCAATCTGGTGACGCAGGATGTTACCTCTGAAGACCTCGTCACGTTATACGGAACAACATTTAACTCCAGCGGTCTGAAAATGCGCGGCAACTTACGCAGCAAGAACGCCGAGCTGATTGAAAAGGTTAGAACATCCTATGAAATTCAAAACAAACAAACTCAGCCTTAATCTTGTGCTTGCCAGCTCACTTCTGGCCGCCAGTATTCCGGCATTTGCCGTTACCGGAGACACTGACCAGCCGATTCACATTGAATCGGATCAGCAATCTCTTGATATGCAAGGCAACGTGGTCACCTTCACGGGTAACGTCATTGTTACCCAGGGCACCATCAAAATTAATGCCGATAAAGTGGTCGTTACCCGTCCGGGCGGCGAGCAGGGCAAAGAAGTGATCGATGGCTACGGTAAGCCAGCGACGTTCTATCAGATGCAGGACAACGGTAAACCTGTCGAAGGTCACGCTTCCCAGATGCATTACGAACTGGCGAAAGATTTTGTCGTTCTGACCGGTAATGCTTATCTGCAGCAGGTCGATAGCAATATAAAGGGCGATAAAATCACTTATCTGGTGAAAGAGCAGAAAATGCAGGCTTTCAGCGATAAAGGTAAGCGCGTAACCACCGTTCTGGTGCCGTCGCAGTTGCAGGATAAAAACAACAAAGGCCAGACCCCGGCACAGAAGAAAGGTAATTAATTCGTTATGGCAACATTAACAGCAAAGAACCTTGCAAAAGCCTACAAGGGTCGCCGCGTGGTGGAAGACGTCAGTCTGACCGTCAACTCCGGGGAAATTGTTGGTCTGCTGGGGCCAAACGGTGCCGGTAAGACTACCACTTTCTACATGGTTGTTGGCATTGTGCCGCGCGATGCAGGCAACATCATTATTGATGATGACGATATCAGTCTGCTGCCATTACACGCGCGCGCGCGCCGTGGTATCGGCTATCTGCCGCAGGAAGCCTCCATTTTCCGCCGCCTCAGCGTTTACGATAACCTGATGGCGGTACTGCAAATTCGTGACGACTTGTCTGCTGAACAACGTGAAGACCGCGCGAACGAGCTGATGGAAGAGTTTCACATTGAGCACCTGCGTGACAGCATGGGGCAATCGCTCTCCGGTGGTGAACGTCGCCGTGTAGAAATTGCCCGCGCACTGGCTGCGAATCCGAAATTTATTCTGCTTGATGAACCGTTTGCCGGGGTTGACCCGATCTCGGTTATCGACATCAAACGCATCATTGAGCACCTGCGCGACAGCGGCCTGGGTGTGCTGATCACTGACCATAACGTGCGTGAAACACTGGCAGTTTGTGAACGCGCTTATATCGTCAGTCAGGGGCATTTGATCGCCCACGGCACACCTACAGAAATCTTACAAGACGAACATGTTAAGCGTGTATACCTTGGGGAAGACTTCAGACTCTGATAGGGTAGAAGCTCGCGACGTTTTAGCAGGAGAGTACGATTCTGAACATGAAGCAAGGTTTGCAACTCAGGCTTAGTCAGCAACTGGCGATGACGCCTCAGCTACAACAGGCAATTCGTCTGTTGCAGCTGTCCACGCTGGAACTTCAACAGGAGCTGCAGCAGGCGCTGGAGAGTAATCCACTGCTTGAGCAAATCGACACTCATGATGAAATCGACACTCACGAAACGCCAGACAGCGAAACGCTGGACACCGCTGACGCGCTCGAACAAAAAGAGATGCCGGAAGAACTGCCGCTCGATGCCAGTTGGGACACCATCTATACAGCCGGTACGCCGTCCGGCACCAGCGGTGACTACATTGACGACGAACTGCCAGTCTATCAAGGCGAAACGACGCAGACCTTGCAGGATTATCTGATGTGGCAGGTCGAACTGACGCCGTTTTCCGACACTGACCGCGCTATCGCCACCTCCATCGTTGATGCCGTTGATGATACCGGTTATCTCACCGTCCCACTGGAAGATATTCTCGAAAGCATGGGCGATGAAGAGATCGACATCGATGAAGTTGAAGCGGTCCTCAAGCGGATCCAACGGTTTGACCCGGTCGGTGTAGCGGCGAAAGATCTGCGCGACTGCCTGCTGATCCAACTCTCCCAATTCGACAAAACGACGCCGTGGCTGGAAGAAGCTCGACTGATCATTAGCGATCACCTTGATCTACTGGCGAATCACGACTTCCGCACACTAATGCGCGTAACTCGTCTAAAAGAAGATGTGCTGAAAGAAGCCGTCAATCTGATCCAGTCACTCGATCCTCGCCCCGGTCAGTCGATCCAGACCGGCGAACCGGAATATGTCATTCCAGATGTGTTGGTGCGTAAGCATAACGACCACTGGACGGTGGAACTCAACAGCGACAGTATTCCGCGTCTGCAAATCAACCAGCACTATGCCTCGATGTGTAATAACACACGTAACGATGGCGACAGCCAGTTTATCCGCAGCAATCTGCAGGATGCCAAATGGTTGATTAAGAGTCTGGAAAGTCGTAACGATACGCTACTGCGCGTGAGTCGCTGTATTGTTGAACAGCAGCAAGCCTTCTTTGAGCAAGGCGAAGAATATATGAAACCGATGGTACTGGCCGATATCGCCCAGGCCGTCGAAATGCATGAATCGACGATATCTCGCGTGACCACGCAAAAGTACCTGCATAGTCCACGAGGCATTTTTGAACTGAAGTATTTTTTCTCCAGTCACGTCAATACCGAGGGCGGCGGCGAAGCCTCGTCCACGGCGATTCGTGCGCTGGTGAAGAAATTAATCGCGGCGGAAAACCCAGCGAAACCGTTGAGCGACAGCAAGTTAACCTCTTTGCTGTCGGAACAAGGTATCATGGTGGCACGCCGCACTGTTGCGAAATACCGAGAGTCTTTATCCATTCCGCCGTCAAACCAGCGTAAACAGCTCGTTTGACCCAACCGATAAGGAAGACACTATGCAGCTCAACATTACCGGAAATAACGTCGAGATCACCGAGGCCCTGCGCGAATTTGTCACATCAAAATTTGCCAAACTTGAGCAATATTTTGACCGAATCAACCAGGTCTATGTTGTTCTGAAAGTGGAGAAAGTCACCCATACCTCAGATGCAACACTGCATGTAAACGGTGGCGAGATTCATGCCAGCGCGGAAGGTCAGGACATGTACGCTGCCATTGATGGCTTAATTGATAAGCTGGCACGCCAGTTGACCAAGCATAAAGATAAATTGAAACAACACTAATTGTCCGGGCAATTAGCAAGTGCATGGCGGCCTGTTGTGCGACACAACGGGCCATTTGTACGGTTAATGCTCCGAGCCTGTTCCACTGTTTGAGTGGTCAGGTTCTTAGGTGAAATTATGACAAATAATGATACAACTCTACAGCTTAGCAGTGTTCTTAACAGGGAATGTACGCGAAGCCGCGTCCACTGTCAGAGCAAAAAACGTGCACTGGAAATTATCAGCGAACTGGCTGCGAAACAACTCAGCCTGCCGCCTCAGGTGGTTTTTGAAGCTATTCTGACGCGGGAAAAAATGGGCAGTACCGGTATCGGTAATGGCATTGCCATTCCGCATGGCAAACTGGAAGAAGATACTCTGCGTGCCGTTGGTGTTTTCGTTCAGCTCGAAACGCCTATAGCTTTCGATGCCATCGACAACCAACCGGTGGACTTACTTTTTGCCCTGCTGGTGCCGGCTGACCAAACCAAAACGCACCTGCATACTCTTTCGCTGGTGGCGAAACGTCTGGCGGACAAAACCATCTGCCGCCGTTTACGCGCAGCCCAGAGTGATGAAGAGCTGTATCAAATCATTACGGATACCGAAGGTACTCCGGATGAAGCGTAGTTATTCTGTAATGTCTCTTTTAGACGTTGTGAGGAGAAACAGTACATGGTACTGATGATCGTCAGCGGACGTTCAGGCTCAGGTAAATCTGTCGCCCTTCGTGCGCTGGAAGATATGGGTTTTTACTGCGTGGATAACCTTCCCGTAGTGCTGTTACCCGATCTGGCTCGCACGCTCGCCGATCGCGAGATTTCTGCCGCCGTCAGCATTGATGTTCGTAATATGCCGGAGTCACCAGAAATATTCGAACAGGCGATGAGTAACCTGCCTGATGCTTTCTCACCGCAACTGCTGTTCCTGGATGCCGATCGTAACACCCTGATTCGTCGTTACAGTGATACGCGCCGCCTGCATCCGCTCTCCAGCAAGAACCTGTCGCTGGAAAGTGCTATCGACAAAGAAAGCGATCTGCTGGAGCCACTGCGTTCGCGGGCAGATTTGATTGTCGATACCTCAGAAATGTCCGTTCATGAACTGGCAGAAATGTTGCGTACCCGTTTGCTGGGTAAACGCGAGCGTGAACTGACGATGGTCTTTGAGTCCTTCGGCTTCAAACACGGCATTCCTATTGATGCAGATTACGTCTTTGATGTGCGCTTCCTGCCGAACCCGCACTGGGACCCGAAACTGCGTCCAATGACAGGTCTTGATAAACCTGTCGCCGCGTTCCTCGACCGCCACACAGAAGTACACAATTTTATCTACCAGACGCGAAGCTACCTTGAGCTATGGTTACCTATGCTGGAAACCAACAACCGTAGCTACCTGACGGTCGCCATTGGTTGTACCGGCGGGAAGCACCGTTCGGTGTATATTGCAGAACAGCTGGCAGACTACTTCCGCTCGCGCGGTAAAAACGTCCAGTCACGCCATCGTACGCTGGAAAAACGTAAACCATGACCGTCAAGCAAACTGTTGAAATCACAAACAAGCTGGGCATGCATGCCCGGCCTGCCATGAAACTCTTTGAATTAATGCAGGGTTTTGACGCTGAAGTGCTGTTACGTAATGACGAAGGCACCGAGGCTGAAGCGAACAGCGTTATTGCGCTACTGATGCTGGACTCCGCCAAAGGACGGCAGATTGAAGTCGAAGCGACCGGTCCACAGGAAGTGGAAGCACTGGCCGCCGTTATCGCCCTCTTTAACTCTGGTTTCGATGAAGATTAATCTTCATAACCCTGACGCTTAATTCCCCCGGATACACACCTTCAGCCCTTAAGGGTGAAAAATGTACAAGCGGAAAATGTCCTCATTTTTCGCGGCTTGTACATTTTGTGCTCTTTTCTGTGCGTACAAAACCTTAAGAAAACCTTAAAAAGCCTTGTTTAGGTTTTGTTTAAGTTAAGCCCTCATACTGGAGACTGTCAGAAAATATTTCCAGGAGATGGCATGATTCGCTTATCTGAACAAAGTCCCCTGGGCACCGGAAGACATCGGAAATGTTACGCGCATCCGGAAGATGCCCAACGCTGTATCAAGATTGTCTATCACCGTGGCGACGGTGGTGATAAAGAGATCCGCCGTGAGTTAAAGTACTACGCGCATCTTGGTCGTCGGTTAAAAGACTGGAGCGGTATTCCACGCTATCACGGTACGGTTGAAACTGATTGCGGGACCGGTTATGTCTACGATGTCATTGCCGATTTTGATGGCAAACCGTCTATTACATTGACCGAATTTGCTGAACAATGCCGTTACGAAGAAGATATCGCGCAACTGCGCCAGTTACTGAAACAGCTGAAGCGTTATTTGCAGGATAACCGCATCGTGACAATGTCGCTGAAGCCGCAGAATATTCTTTGTCACCGCATCAGCGAGTCAGAAATTATTCCCGTCGTCTGTGACAACATTGGTGAAAGCACGTGGATTCCGTTAGCGACCTGGTCGAAGTGGTGTTGTTTACGTAAACAAGAGCGATTGTGGCAACGTTTTATCGCTCAACCCGCGTTATCGGTTGCCCTGAAGAAAGACGCACAACTCAGTGAGAACAAGAAACTCTCCCTCACCTCGCGCGAAGCTTAATCCAGTTGATGTTGCCGCATAAAAGATTCACCGCCCAACTGATGCATCTGCCGTAAAATCCACGCCTGACGGCTACGCACGTAGCCTGAGGGTGCGGAAGCTTTAAAGCGTAGTGGGTTCGGAAGTACTGCTGCCAGTAAGGCAGCCTCCGACTGAGTGAGTTTGCTCGCGGGTTTATGGAAATAGCGTTGCGCTGCGGCTTCAACACCAAACACACCATCGCCAAATTCGGCAATATTCAGATAAACCGTCAGGATGCGTTTTTTGCTCCAGACCGTTTCTATCCCCAATGTCAGACCTGCTTCCAGCCCTTTACGTATCCAGCTACGTCCATCCCATAAAAAGAGGTTTTTGGCTGTCTGCTGGGAAAGCGTTGATGCGCCGCGAATACGATTTTCATTGCGCTCGTTGTGCGCCAGAGCTTTCTCAATGGAAGCGACATCAAAGCCCCAGTGCTCAGGGAATTTCTGATCTTCTGCGGCAATCACCGCCAGCCCCATCCACGGCGATATTTGATCCATACTGACCCAGTCAGAATGTGCCACGTAACGAAAATTGCCGTGCAGCCATGCACTGACCTGTCGCTCGACCATTACCGCTGAGAACGGAACGGGCGCTATGCTAAACAACGCGATGCCCCCGCCCCATAAAACGGCGAGGACAACCACTAACCGCAGAAGAAAACGACGAACGAAACCGAACGCCGTTAAGCGGCTTTTACTCATTCAGCCAGAACCAGCACGCGAGAAACCAGCTTATCAATGCCGTTCGCTGCTTCCGCAATGTTCTGTGCCAACATATAAGCCGGTGTAGTGACAATCTTATTGTCTTCATCAACAACGATATCATCGACCGGACATGGCACATGCTCCGCGCCCATCGCTTCCAGCACTTCTGCGGTATCGATATCAGTACCGATGGTCAAACGCAGCGGGAAATCGAAAATTTTCGGCAGCATCGCCGGGGCAATACACATAAAACCAAGCGGTTTACCGGCCTGATGCATCGCTTGCGCCAACGCCTTTAATTCACGATCAACGGTGCATTCACTGCCAAGGCTGGCAAAATTGCTTAAATTCTTCGCCGCACCAAAGCCACCCGGCACAATCAACGCATCCAGTTCGGCAGCATCGGCCTGAGCCAGAGGACGGATCTCACCACGCGCAATACGCGCGGCTTCAATCAGCACATTGCGCGATTCCGCCATCGCCTCGCCGGTTAAATGGTTGATAACGTCAACCTGCTGCTTATCCGGCGCAAAGCAGACCGCCTGCGCACCGCTGCGTGAAATAGCTAACAACGTCAACACCGCTTCATGAATTTCAGAACCGTCATAGACGCCGCACCCGCTCAGAACTACGCCAATTTTCTTCATTGTGATCATCCTTTCGCAACTGACTGAAACACATTAATCTTTTTAATAAAAATGCTACGCATCACACATTTAACTGATTCATGTAACAAATCATTTAAGATTTGCTATCTTAACTGCGTGCGGCCTGAAAAACAGTGCTGTGCCCTTGTAACTCATCATAATAATTTACGGCGCAGCCAAGATTTCCCTGGTGTTGGCGCAGTATTCGCGCACCCCGGTCTAGCCGGGGTCATTTTTTAGTGGCTTTTGCCACCCACGCTTTCAGCACGTCTACGTCGTGACGCCACTCTTCTTTCATCTCTTCAATCCATTCACCTACGTTATCTTCCCACGCAGGAAGGTCGGGAGACTGAATTTGCTGACCCAGCTGTTGTAGATGGCGTAACCCCACTGAACCTGCCGCGCCTTTAATTTTATGCCCTTCCTCGACGATGCCTTTTTTATCCTGCGCCGTCAGGTTCGACTCCAGTACACTCACATAGCCCGGCATCATTTTCTCAAACACCGCCAGTCCATCGGTAATCAATTTCGGCCCTACAAGTTCGAGATACTGTTCCAGCATGGGTATATCGAGTAATGCTTCAGATTTGCTGTTCTCTTCTGTCGTCACCGTGCTCTCCTCATCATCCTGGGTATCCCAGAATTTCTTGATCATCGCGGTTAGCGCCGGTACGGAAAGCGGCTTACTCAGCACATCATCCATTCCAGCATTGAGGTACTCTTGTTTATCTTTCAGCACATTGGCGGTTAAAGCCACCAGCGGCGGTAAATCTTCGCGCGGATAACGCTTCGTCAGTTCACGAGAGATATCCAGCCCGGTCATATCTGGCAACTGAATATCCAGCAACACCAGGTCGTATTCTCCCGGCTTAAACATCTCCAGCGCCGCCTTGCCGGTCATTGCTACATCAACGCTGTTACCCAATTTTTCCAGCACAGAACGCGCGACAATAACGTTCAGTTCAATGTCTTCCACCAGCAGCACATTCAGCGCCGGTAAAGGCATATCGTCTTCGTCAAACGCGTCATCGACCTCTTCTGCCACCGACGGTGCGTGGATCGTCAACCTAAAGGTTGAACCCTTGCCCTGTTCGCTGGTGACGGTGATATCGCCGCCCATATTTTTCGCCAGCCGACGAGAAACCGCCAGGCCAATGCCGGTGCCGGTGGCAGGTTTACCACCGTGACTGTCTTTCACCTGATAATACATGGCAAAAATTTTATCCAGCTCATCCTGCGGAATACCGATGCCGGAGTCTTCCACTTCAAAATGCAGCATGTCGCCTTCATCGTAGCGCACGCGCACGGTAACCTGCCCTTGCTGGGTGAATTTGACGGCGTTACTGATGAGATTCCACAGGATCTGCCGTAAACGCGTACCGTCGGTAATGATCTGATGCGGTAATGGTAGCGTCGGTTCCAGAATAAAACGCAGCCCTTTTTGTTGCGCCTGCAATGCGGAGAGATTTTCCAGATCGGCAAGGAAACTGGTGAAATCAACCGGCTGGTTATCAAGCTGAACTTTACGCCGCTCCATCTTATCCATGTCGATAATATCGTTAAAAATATTCCCCAAAGTGACGGCGGAAACATGGATGGTTTTGAGATATTTTTCCTGCTCAGCAGTGAGTTCCGTATCCAGCAGAATGCGGCTTAAACCAACGATACCGTTCAGCGGTGTACGCAATTCGTGACTGATGGTGGAGATAAAAGTCGTTTTGTCGCGGCTGGCACGTTCGAGCGCATCCTGATACCGCTTACGCTCGGTAATGTCACGACCAAACCCCATCAAACCGTGGCGTTTACCCACGCGGTCGTAGTACGGCACTTTACGGATTTCAAAGCAGGCTTTGCGTCCGTCGGGATAATCCAGCCATTGCTCATAGGTCAGTGACACATTATGACGGAACACTTTTTCATCGGTCTCAATGACTTTCGCGGCGGCTTCCGGTGAGTAAACATCAGCAGGTTTCAGATGAACCAGTTGTTTTTCGCTCTTCCCGGTTAGCAATTCCATTGCGCGGTTACAGCCGGAAAACTCTTTATCTTCGTTACGGTAAAAAACCAGGTCTGGAGAGGCGTCAAGGAAGGAACGTAAGAAAGAGGATTGCTGTTCGAGCTGAATTTGTGTCTCTTCACGCTCTTTGATTTCAATTTTCAGCTGACCGAAGGTTTCCTGCAATTCAGCTTCCGCTTTTTCACGAACGGCAATTTCCTGATTAAGCTGGGTAATATTGTCTTTTAACTGAACGTTGAGGCTCAGATCGCGCTCACGCATCTCCTCCAGTTTTTGCACCAACCGTGACAGACGTTGTCGTGACTCCTCCAGTTGCTCTACAACCACCGAAAGAAAGTAGACCGCCCACGGCGTAATCAGCAGACCAAAGAAGATAGAACGAATAACATCAATGCTTTCGACCTGACCATGCAGCACCATGGTCACCGCCATTTGTACCACAATGGCGAGAACGACAAGGGCCAGCGCCAGCAACATTGAGAAGCGCACCAGACCTAACTTCATCATCAGGTCAACATAATACTGCGCCAGCAGACGAATTTGCTTCATTAGGGAATTCCTTCACGACAACCTGCCCCAATAATACCCAATTCTGACAGTTACGTTATAAATTGTGTGAGAAATGCGGAATTCCCCTCAATGGCCTACGCCGTTGGAGGTAGCCACGGACGTCCCAGCGCCGATCCTTGTACGCCATGTTCATTCAGATAACGATCCAGCTCGACCATTCCCGTCCAGCGATTTTCACACCACAGCGGAGCAAGTAGCGTCGGGCGACGGGCGCTGGCGGAAATTCGGTGGTAGATAACCTCCGGTGGCGTATGGCGAATCATTTCTCCGGCCGTCAGCGTGTAATCGTCCAGTTCAATACCGTTCAAACGCCCCGCTTCCCAGGCTTTCGCCATAATACTGCCTTTCACGATATGCAGGGGATGAAGCTTTATGCCGTCCACGCCGGTTTCAACCACTCGCTCCAGCGTTTGCAAACATTCCGCGTGCCCTTCGCCAGGCAGGCCGACAATTAAATGAGAACACACCTTCAGTCCACGCTGACGCGCCAGCTGAGTCGTGCGCTGATAGCAGGCAAAATCATGTCCGCGATTGATGCGATGCAGCGTTTTGTCATGCGCGGTTTGCAGCCCCAGCTCCAGCCACACTTCGTAGCCCTGGTCTTTATATTCACAAAGCAGATCCAACACCGCATCCGGCACGCAGTCCGGGCGCGTACCAACACACAAACCGACAATATTGGCCTGGCTCACCGCCTGTTGATACATGGAACGCAGCACCTGAACTTCCGCAAAGGTGCTGGTATAAGCCTGAAAGTAGGCCAGATAGCGTTTCGCGCGGTTAACCAGATTCGCCTGATGCGCCAGTTGTTCGGCAATGGAGCGATGCTGCTGTGCTTCGTCGGCAAACGAAGCAACATTACAGAATGTGCATCCGCCGCGTCCGATGGTTCCGTCACGATTCGGGCAGCTAAAACCGCCATGCAGCGTCAGTTTATGCACCTTTTGCCCGTAACGACGGGTAAGATCCCCACCAAACATATTGACTAATTTCTGTAACTGCATAATCTGATAGACCGCGCCTTGAAAAGAGGCCAAAGCCTGCCATTTTTAGCTCAATTCGGCGATGACCTGGATCAATCGCCCCGGCCCGCTTATATCAACTGCATAATAAATCACAATTACTGAAATTTAATGCAATAACACATAAATTACTTTTGCTTATCTTGCGTCGGATTTTTTTATCCGCTAATGGATTTTAAACAAAAACAGTAGCATGAAATGCCTTTTCCTCTTAAGGCAGTATAAAACACTGCTTCAAACGTCAATTCAAGGCAGGATAAGGGTTAACACGCCGCTATAGTAGTCAGGCACTCAACGTTTTCCTTTTTCCCCTCCCATTAATAAAGAACAACAAATTCAGTTTAAATTCAATAAATTAACAAAGAATTTTGCGCTAAAGCACATTTCCAGACCAATAAGCTTGCCATTTGACCTGTATCAGCTTTCCCGATAAGTTGGAAATCCGCTGGAAGCTTTCTGGATGAGCAGCCTGCTCATCATATTTATGCAGTAATTGAGTTCCCCTCTTCACCGTATTAACTGATGCGAAAAGGACAAAAAAGGGGGCGAATGCGAGGTAAGCGTATGAAACGCAAACCCCGTCGCCATGCTCTTTCTGTGCCCGTGCGCAGCGGTTCGGTAGTGGGGTTCCCGCAGAGCCTGGGGGAGGTTCACGATATGTTGTACGATAAATCCCTTGAGAGGGATAACTGTGGTTTCGGCCTGATCGCCCACATAGAAGGCGAACCTAGCCACAAGGTAGTGCGTACTGCAATACACGCACTGGCCCGTATGCAGCACCGTGGCGCGATTCTCGCTGATGGTAAAACCGGTGACGGTTGCGGTCTGCTGTTACAAAAACCGGATCGCTTTTTTCGCATCGTTGCGCAGGAACGCGGCTGGCGTTTAGCGAAAAACTACGCCGTCGGGATGATCTTCCTGAATAAAGATCCTGAACTCGCCGCCGCCGCACGCCGCATCGTTGAAGAAGAGCTACAACGCGAAACCTTGTCGATTGTCGGCTGGCGTGATGTCCCTACCAACGAAGGTGTACTGGGTGAAATCGCCCTCTCCTCGCTGCCGCGCATTGAGCAAATTTTTGTGAACGCCCCGGCAGGCTGGCGTCCGCGCGATATGGAGCGCCGTCTGTTTATCGCCCGTCGCCGCATTGAAAAACGTCTCGAGGCCGATAAAGACTTCTACGTCTGTAGCCTGTCGAATCTGGTCAACATCTATAAAGGTCTGTGTATGCCGGCGGATTTGCCGCGCTTTTACCTGGATCTTGCTGATCTGCGTCTGGAATCAGCTATCTGCCTGTTCCATCAACGCTTCTCCACCAACACCGTGCCGCGCTGGCCGCTGGCGCAGCCGTTCCGCTATCTGGCGCACAACGGCGAAATCAACACTATCACCGGTAACCGTCAGTGGGCGCGCGCCCGTACCTATAAATTCCAGACGCCGCTGATCCCGGATTTGCACGACGCCGCACCGTTCGTCAACGAAACGGGTTCTGACTCCAGTTCAATGGATAACATGCTGGAACTGCTGCTGGCGGGCGGGATGGATATCATCCGCGCCATGCGTCTGTTAGTGCCACCCGCCTGGCAGAACAACCCGGATATGGATCCGGAACTGCGCGCGTTCTTCGATTTTAACTCCATGCATATGGAGCCGTGGGATGGCCCGGCGGGCATCGTGATGTCTGACGGTCGCTTCGCTGCCTGTAACCTCGACCGTAACGGTCTGCGTCCGGCGCGCTACGTCATCACCAAAGATAAACTCATCACCTGCGCCTCTGAAGTCGGCATCTGGGATTACCAACCTGACGAAGTAGTCGAAAAAGGCCGCGTCGGGCCAGGCGAACTGATGGTGATCGACACCCGCAGTGGGCGTATTCTGCACTCGGCAGAAACCGATGACGACCTGAAAAGCCGCCATCCATATAAAGAGTGGATGGAGAAAAACGTTCGCCGCCTGGTGCCGTTTGAAGACTTGCCCGATGAAGAAGTAGGTAGCCGCGAACTGGACGACGACACGCTTGCCAGTTACCAGAAACAGTTTAACTACAGCGCGGAAGAACTGGACTCTGTGATCCGTGTGCTGGGCGAAAACGGCCAGGAAGCGGTCGGTTCGATGGGCGACGACACCCCATTCGCCGTACTCTCCAGCCAGCCGCGCATTATTTACGACTACTTCCGCCAGCAGTTTGCCCAAGTCACTAACCCGCCAATCGACCCGCTGCGTGAAGCGCATGTTATGTCGCTCGCCACCAGCATCGGTCGTGAAATGAACGTCTTCTGTGAAGCAGAAGGCCAGGCGCACCGTTTAAGCTTTAAATCGCCGATTCTGCTCTACTCCGATTTCAAACAACTTACGACGATGAAAGAGGAGCACTACCGCGCAGATACGCTGGATATCACCTTTGACGTCACCAAAACCACGCTCGAAGCGACGGTCAAAGAGCTGTGCGATAAAGCCGAAAAAATGGTACGTAGCGGCACCGTGCTGCTGGTGCTTTCCGACCGGAATATCGCTAAAGATCGCCTGCCAGTTCCGGCCCCGATGGCGGTTGGCGCGATCCAGACCCGTCTGGTCGATCAAAGCCTGCGTTGCGACGCCAACATCATCGTCGAAACCGCCAGCGCCCGCGACCCGCACCACTTCGCCGTGTTGCTGGGCTTCGGCGCGACGGCTATTTATCCGTACCTTGCCTATGAAACGCTGGGTCGCCTGGTTGACACCCACGCGATTGCCAAAAATTATCGTACCGTGATGCTCAACTACCGTAACGGCATCAACAAAGGCTTGTACAAAATCATGTCCAAGATGGGCATCTCAACCATCGCCTCTTACCGCTGCTCGAAACTGTTTGAGGCGGTCGGTCTGCACGATGACGTTGTGAGCCTGTGCTTCCAGGGCGCGGTCAGCCGCATTGGCGGAGCAGGCTTTGAAGACTTCCAGCAGGATCTGCTGAATCTGTCAAAACGAGCCTGGCTGGCGCGTAAACCCATCAGCCAGGGCGGCCTGCTGAAATACGTGCACGGCGGCGAATACCACGCCTACAACCCGGACGTCGTGCGCACGCTGCAACAGGCGGTACAGAGCGGCGAGTACAGCGACTATCAGGAATACGCGAAGCTGGTTAATGAGCGTCCAGCAACCACGCTGCGCGATCTGCTGGCAATTACGCCGGGTGAAAACGCGGTCAACATTGCTGATGTTGAACCGGCAAGCGAACTGTTTAAACGCTTCGATACCGCTGCGATGTCTATCGGCGCGTTAAGCCCGGAAGCCCACGAGGCGCTGGCGGAAGCGATGAACAGCATCGGCGGTAACTCGAACTCCGGTGAAGGCGGTGAAGATCCGGCGCGCTACGGCACCAACAAAGTGTCGCGCATCAAGCAGGTGGCTTCCGGTCGCTTTGGGGTTACTCCGGCGTATCTGGTCAATGCCGACGTCATTCAGATTAAAGTCGCCCAGGGCGCGAAGCCGGGCGAAGGCGGTCAGTTGCCGGGCGACAAAGTCACTCCTTACATTGCCAAACTGCGCTATTCGGTGCCGGGCGTGACGCTGATCTCCCCGCCGCCGCACCACGATATCTACTCTATCGAAGACTTAGCGCAGCTCATTTTCGACCTTAAGCAGGTTAACCCGAAAGCGATGATCTCCGTGAAGCTGGTTTCCGAACCGGGCGTTGGCACCATCGCCACCGGTGTGGCGAAAGCTTATGCCGATTTAATCACCATCGCAGGCTATGACGGTGGCACCGGCGCAAGCCCGCTGTCGTCAGTGAAATACGCAGGCTGCCCGTGGGAACTGGGGCTTGTTGAAACACAACAGGCGCTGGTTGCCAACGGCTTGCGTCATAAAATCCGTTTGCAGGTCGATGGCGGTCTGAAAACGGGTGTCGATATCATCAAGGCGGCGATTCTTGGCGCAGAAAGCTTCGGCTTCGGCACTGGCCCAATGGTCGCGCTCGGCTGTAAATATCTGCGTATTTGCCACCTGAACAACTGCGCCACGGGTGTAGCAACTCAGGATGACAAACTGCGTAAGAATCACTATCACGGCCTGCCGTTCAAGGTGACGAATTACTTTGAATTTATCGCCCGTGAAACCCGCGAGATGATGGCACAGCTGGGCGTAACGCGTCTGGTGGATCTGATTGGTCGCACCGACCTGCTGAAAGAGCTGGACGGTTTCACCGCCAAACAGCAGAAGCTGGCGCTGTCGAAGCTGCTGGAAACCGCCGAACCGCATGCAGGTAAGGCGCTCTACTGCACCGAAAACAACCCGCCGTTTGATAACGGCCTGCTGAATGCGCAGTTGCTGCAACAGGCGAAACCGTTTGTCGATGAGCGCCAGAGCAAAACCTTCTGGTTCGATATTCGTAACACCGACCGTTCTGTCGGCGCATCGCTTTCAGGTTATATCGCCCAGACGCACGGCGATCAGGGACTGGCTGCCGATCCGATTAAAGCGTACTTCAACGGCACCGCAGGCCAGAGTTTCGGCGTGTGGAACGCGGGCGGCGTGGAGCTGTATCTGACGGGTGATGCCAACGACTATGTCGGTAAAGGCATGGCGGGCGGCTTAATCGCCATTCGTCCTCCGGTTGGCTCGGCCTTCCGCAGCCATGAGGCGAGCATTATCGGCAACACCTGCCTGTATGGTGCGACCGGTGGTCGTCTGTATGCCGCAGGCCGCGCGGGTGAACGTTTTGGCGTGCGTAACTCCGGTGCTATTACCGTGGTAGAAGGTATTGGCGACAACGGCTGTGAATATATGACGGGCGGTATCGTCTGTATTCTGGGTAAAACTGGCGTTAACTTCGGCGCGGGCATGACCGGCGGCTTCGCTTACGTTCTCGACGAAAGTGGTGATTTCCGCAAACGCGTTAACCCGGAACTGGTGGAGGTCTTAAGCGTGGACTCTCTGGCGATCCATGAAGAGCATCTGCGTGGTCTTATCACCGAGCATGTGCAGCATACTGGTTCCCAGCGTGGCGAAGAAATTCTGGCTAACTGGTCAACCTTCGCCACTAAATTCGCGCTGGTTAAACCGAAGTCCAGTGATGTAAAAGCACTGCTGGGTCACCGTAGTCGTAGCGCAGCAGAGTTGCGCGTGCAGGCGCAGTAAGGGGTAGCAACAATGAGTCAGAATGTTTATCAATTTATCGACCTGCAGCGCGTTGATCCGCCAAAGAAACCGCTGAAGATCCGCAAAATTGAGTTTGTTGAAATTTACGAGCCGTTTTCCGAAGGCCAGGCCAAAGCACAGGCTGATCGCTGCCTGTCATGCGGCAACCCATACTGCGAGTGGAAATGCCCGGTACACAACTACATCCCGAACTGGCTGAAGCTCGCCAACGAGGGACGTATTTTTGAAGCGGCAGAACTGTCGCATCAAACAAATACCCTGCCGGAAGTGTGCGGACGTGTCTGCCCGCAGGATCGTCTGTGCGAAGGTTCCTGTACCCTGAACGATGAGTTCGGCGCAGTGACCATCGGTAATATTGAGCGTTATATCAATGATAAAGCGTTCGAAATGGGCTGGCGCCCGGATATGTCCGGCGTGAAGCAAACCGATAAAAAAGTGGCGATTATCGGCGCAGGTCCGGCGGGTCTGGCGTGTGCGGATGTCCTGACGCGCAACGGTGTAAAAGCTGTCGTCTTCGACCGTCACCCGGAAATCGGCGGGCTGCTGACTTTCGGCATTCCGGCCTTCAAGCTGGAAAAAGAGGTGATGACGCGCCGCCGTGAAATCTTCACCGGCATGGGTATTGAATTCAGACTCAATACCGAAGTGGGCCGTGACGTACAGCTTGACGATCTACTGAAAGATTACGATGCCGTGTTCCTTGGCGTCGGGACTTATCAGTCAATGCGTGGCGGGCTGGAAAACGAAGACGCCGATGGTGTGTACGCGGCGCTGCCGTTCCTTATCGCCAACACCAAACAGTTGATGGGCTTTGGCGAAACCCACGACGAACCTTTCGTCAGCATGGAAGGCAAGCGCGTGGTGGTGCTTGGCGGCGGCGATACCGCGATGGACTGTGTGCGGACTTCCGTGCGTCAGGGAGCAAAGCACGTTATCTGCGCCTATCGTCGTGATGAAGAGAACATGCCAGGTTCCCGTCGCGAAGTGAAAAACGCGCGGGAAGAAGGCGTTGAGTTCAAATTCAACGTCCAGCCGCTGGGTATTGAAGTGAATGGCAACGGTAAAGTCAGCGGCGTGAAAATGGTGCGCACCGAAATGGGCGAACCGGACGCTAAAGGCCGTCGCCGCGCGGAGATCGTGGCAGGGTCAGAACATATTGTTCCGGCAGATGCGGTGATCATGGCGTTTGGTTTCCGCCCACACAGCATGGAATGGCTGGCAGAACACAGCGTTGAGCTGGATTCGCAGGGTCGGATCATTGCCCCGGAAGGTAACGAAAACGCCTTTCAGACCAGTAACCCGAAAATCTTTGCCGGTGGTGACATCGTGCGTGGTTCGGATCTGGTGGTGACTGCCATCGCCGAAGGTCGTAAAGCGGCTGACGGGATCATGAACTGGCTGGAAGTGTAATCCCCTAATTTTCTACTAACGTGTTGTAGTTCGCCAGGCTCTGTCTGGCGAATCTTGCCCATTAACAACCTTAGTATTTCTGCGCTATTCGCTGCTCTCCCTCTTTTTTGCTGAAGTAGTACCAGGATAGCGACTTAAACATATAAAAAAAATAAATATAATCATGCGGTATATTCATTATATTTATTTTTATATTTTCCTATTTTTCCCGTTAGTTATATTTATTAAATGAATATTGAAGATTATTTTTCACCATAAAAAAAATACATAAGTCACAATATAACCATATTAACATTCATCTGTAGAATATAATTTGTTTATTAATTATTTCCAGATGCGCAATTTATTTACAATCATAAACAACCGGGTACACTTATCCGGTTTTTGTTCTTTAAATATTGAAGAACAAATTAAATCACTCATTAAGAATCGTCACCAAGGAAGTGTTCACATGCTTTTCAAAAAGTCTCTCACTACTGCCGCTATTTGTGCGGCTCTTGCTGTTACGTCATTTAATGTAATGGCAGCTGATACCACCGTGACCTCAGATGCCACCTTAACGGTTGTCGGAGAATTTAACCCAGGTGCATGTACCCCTGAATTCACTGGTGGCGGCATCATTGACTACGGTAAACATCCAAACATGGCGCTGAATCCAACCGGTGTCACCAACCCCCTCGTTCAGTTAGGCCGTAAAACCACAACTCTGACCATCAAATGTACAGCGCCAACGCTGTTTGGTATTACCAGCTTCGATAACCGCCTGAACTCTCGCATCGGCTTAAGCAGCACTGCGTATATTGCCAACGCTTTTGGTAAAAAAATGAATGCAACTGCCACTTCCAATGGTTTTGGTCTCGGATTAGCGCCAAACGGGCAGAAAATTGGTTCATTCTGTATCGGTATCGATACCATGGCGGGTGTAGTTACTGCGAGTGACGATACTGGTGATCTGAACGTTGATGTTATTCAGACCGGTGACTTTACGCAGACTACTCCCGTCTGGATTAAGAGTGATACTGGCTCCATCGTTTCGACTAACGGTGCAAAAAACCGTGCCTATTCTGTGGCGAAAACGGGTGAGTTAACGCCTGTTGCGATCACTATGGCCCAGTTCCCACTGCTGATTGACGCCGCTGTAGGTGATGCTGCCAACTTACTGATTTAGTGTATGATGGTGTTTTTGAGGTGCTCCAGTGGCTTCTGTTTCTATCAGCTGTCCCTCCTGTTCAGCTACTGACGGGGTGGTGCGTAACGGCAAAAGCACC